>Ga0315915_1007808_pt1 | contig 12686 bp, 3 predicted proteins | sample MpolbnodulesMG_FD_207738 | JGI IMG/M metagenome (GOLD analysis project Ga0315915, IMG submission 207738) | Medicago polymorpha root nodule microbial communities from Los Angeles, California, United States - branched nodules | ecosystem: Host-associated > Plants > Roots > Nodule | place: USA... | reverse complement strand
GAAATGTAGATTACATGCTTTTTTAGTTTGCTAATTAAAGGACTATGCTTTTGCTTTTAGTTGCACTTTTATTCTATAGGCTAGTGGCCGAGTGAGCGGACAATAATAATGTTTAGTGTATTCTAATTCGTTCATGTCATGTCTGGATTTGGGCAATATATGTCCTTCAAACAGATAGGTACACATGTTTCTTGTTTTATGCTCTTTGATTATTTATGCTAGCAATTGTCTTGCATGTGACATTTTCTTGAAAGCCTGAATCAATTCTAGCATTGTTGTTTGCAATGGAGGTTATATGATACATTTCTCCTATATTTTAATGAGAAATATTAGTCTTTTAAAGTACTACCTTCTTAAAACTGAGATGAGATGTTCATAATTTTCTCAATTTCTTAAAGGATTATAGTTTCAGACATATAATTTTTAATTTCCACAGTTCAGCAGTCAGCACATTATTATGATCCTAAATGGATCGTTATGCATTGAAATCTGGTGAGAAACACAAATTACATCTGACCTATGTAGCACTGCCTCTTCAAATTGAAGGTGTATCCGACGTCTGGCACTGACACATGTGGTTACATTCACAACTACTTCTACTTAATTAATTGTTGGTGTTTACGTGTGAGTATCGATGCTTCGTAGAGTTTGACAGCCAATATTGCGTTTAAACTTGAAATAGAGACTTCTTAGTCAGTTTACCATCAGAAGTTACTAGTTGGGAAGCAAGCTTAACATTTTAATGCAAAATATTCAGTATGTATAGCAAACTCGCAATCACTGTAATGACCATTCATAATTACTTGACTCTTAAACCTTGTCACTTGTCATTAATTTGTGCATCTGGGTAAACTTTAGAACATTCAAATTTTTCATCAAAACATGATATTTATGGTAAAATTTGTATCATAACGTATTATGCGGAAATTTAAGTTATAGTATTTTCATCAGTAACTTAAATTGGATTTTCAATCAATAGAATAGTTGGCGTATTATACAAATTTGCAAAATAAATGTTTTATGCTAAGTTAGTTTTACAAGTTCCTAGCAGTGACCTCAATTCTCCTTTTCCTACTTTAATACTAATGTTTATGTGTTCAAGAAACAGCTTACAGGGAGCTTTGAGCGTATTTTTCTTAGTTCTTGTTCCACATTGGAAACTAACCCTTATTAGACAGCATCTGTCTCCATGTTTGGAGAAGTTTTTTAGTTGATGTTTCATTCACATTTTTGCTAATTTTGAAATTTTATTGTTTCTTAGTTTTATGCATTGCACATAACTGTCATAGACAGATCTGAAATTTCTTTGGGAGAGAAGAAGTCGTAACTAGTTCTTAACTTGTTGTGCTTCCTCGCATTATAGGTCTAAAGATTTTTTGATTGAACCCAAGAGTTATTTAGTAAACTTGAATTCTGAAATGTTTCCTATGTCTAATGACTAATACAAGACATATTACTATCCCCGATCGATAGTTGTGTATCTACCTTCATTAGCAGGTGAGGCCTGCTGTAGTTGGCTGTGAGAATATTTTCAGCTAGGATTTTTTGATTTGGGAGGGTTATCATTGGATCAGAAGCTTCATATAGATGGTAATGCAAGGTGGTCTGAAGACATAAAAAATAGCTGAATCTGAATTGTAACTTATGAGATAGTGCTGATTCCCCTCTGTACTATGATAAAAGATAGAAGTACCACTATTCGACTAGTGGAATAAAACTCGTTCCAACACCGCTTTCGACTGTGACCATGCCTATGTATGTGGATTTGATTACCTTTGATCAACCTATTTAAGAAAGTTGCATCAGTTTTGGTAACAACTTTTTGATATTATTACAGTTTGATTTGATGGGCATATCTACTACCATATAGTGGCCGCTGGTTAGAATGGATATGTGGCGACTGTTACTGAATTGAAGAATCTATGAACAAGTGGAAATTTGGGGATGCTCGAATGACGGTATGCTTTGTTCTTTTCCTTTCTTCCTTGTGCAATGGTTATACATACTCTATGGTTTTATATGATATATCAATGCTATCTGTTTTATAAAATGTTTATAGTCTTGTCCGTTTGCAATTGGTATGAAGTTCAGCTATAATGACGGTGAAGCATTGGTCTCTTCGTCGAGGATTCACATCAATCAGAGAGGCATGGCATATGAGTAAGTCTTTGTCATTTTTTATGTACTATATATGCCTGCTGCATATGATTAAAAAATGCAACTCTTTTTGTTTAGTTTCTGTACTTGATTTTTAAATTGTAAGTTCTGATATATGATGCAATCAAATGCTTTCATATTCTTTTAGTAGCTGATCAATTGAGCAACCTACTTTCATTTTTACAGCTGCAGAACTTGCCCAAAACAATTACTTTCATTGGCAAATTCTCAGCAACGGAATCAGGAAGGAGCGTCTTAGCGGCATACACCCTCCTATACAAATCTAGCCATAGCAGAATTTTAAACCCCTTCCAGCCTTTGACAGATTCTGTATTTAGACACCAATCTCAGGCTAAATTTCAAACTTTCAAAAATTGGGAACTGGAACTGCATAGTGTAAAAAGACATTGGCAATCATGTGATGACAACCCTTTCATGAATGCCATAATAGAAGTTCTTTCATTTCAGCTCTTAAACATATGAAACAATTTAGTCTGATACCAAGTCACTTGACTATGCTATCATTCTCGTATAGTACTTAAACGCTAGTTATAATGTTGTTTGGAACATTGATTAAATTGGATTTAAACTATGCTATCTATACATAAAAGGATTACCGCGACTTGTATTTCTTAATCAAATATGTCCTCAAATCAATGCACCTTGCTGCCAATATTTCCACTCTTGAAGCTAAAGCTATTCCCCATAGTTTGCCGAGAATGCAATAGTTGAAGATTTAACACATAATGATGAAAACAACTTGAAGATGCTACTGCCATTTAAAAGAATAGCTGAACATCTTAACCTGCCCTGACAAAGAAAAATCTTTTCTCAATTAAGGAAGTCTACTGTTGTGATACCACTGATATTGCTGCCAGCACCTTGCTATATAAGCAATCAAACTGAGATGAAAAAAAATCTCTGCACTACATAATGCGCCTGCACCTGATATTAGAAAAAACACTCTCAAATGCCAAAAATATTAGTACTGCTAAAGCCATTGCCTCCTCTTGCTGTCAACTTGAACTGATTTAATATTAACCACATTTAGCTCCTTAATACACAGCACCACAAGACTCCCTCTGCTTCCAAACAAAAGCTCAAGACGCTACGAGAATGTCCCCTCTTCAGCAGACCGACCGAAACACCACAGCCAGCAGCAGCAAGAAAATACCACAGACAGACCCCCTCCTCAGACTACGAATCAAAACTGCCAATCTGCCACAACTTCAGATATTTGATTTTATATACGACCAATTCCATGAGGCCACTTTCACTTTTCAGTCATTTGGTAAACACAAACTTCCTTATTTTGAAAAAGCTTTCCATTTGTTGCTTTCCAAATACTCCATATGCACGCAAACCAAATCACACTGACTCGCTTTGCGACTGTTCTTCTACCAGCGAGCAACCCTTCAAATTGCTCCATATGCGACAGACTTTCCTTTTGAAACGTCGTAGAAATCCCGATCCATTGGCAAATAGCATACCATACACCTGGAAAAAAAAAGATGAGATACCGATTCTTCACACCCACACCCTCCAACACATTGCAAATCAGCATGCCCCAAATTGAAACATCTTTAGTAGCTATTCTATTTTGGAACAATTTCCATACGAGACGAGACCTTGGACGGAACAGGCTTATGCCAAGCCTTTGACCACAATGGATGAGTCATTCGAAATTAAAGACGAAAGATCCTTATAAGCCTCTGAAAAAATATGCTCTATACATACCAAAGACCATTTCTACTCATTTGGTAAATAGTAGAAAAACAAATACTAGTATCCATAAACATGAGTAAACATGGTTATAACTTAAATTCTGTAAGATGTTTCTTATACAAGGTTATGTTATTCCGATATGTTTCTTATAACTTTATTTAGAGAATGTAATGAGGCACTGAGAGCAGGCTTAATAATCATTGCTTCAGTTTAATACTCCTTTTTTAATCTTGTAGCTCGCAGTTTTGCACATATATCTTTATACAGTTTCAACTTCTGTAGGAAATCTGGATTATATGTATATGTTTGGTTTCATCTGTGTACTAATATGGCCGGTTCAAGAAATTTAGAAGGTCTAAAGCGAAATTTAAATGAGGCACTTAAAAAATTAACAATAATAAATTGGGAAGCCTTTTAAGGTTAATTCTTTTCTACAATGTTAAATTGCTTGCAAATCAAGTCGCTGAATGGCGTGCAGCCATGCTTTATCTCTACCTACGAGTTCTCATTTCCTTCATCATCAAATCATCCTCCAGATTGTGTTAAACTTTTATGACATGATGTTATTGATGCGTATTTTCATCGTCACGGTCGATTTTAATTGGGCCCAACGACCCCTCCATTAGAAAAAATAAATAAATCCAACTCGCAAATAAATAATAAATACATTCACAATATTGATTGATTTTTTATTGAATTAATTATAACAAAATTAGTGAGTTAAAAGTATACTCTAAGTACTAGAAAAATTAGTATTGATAATTAATGGTATTGTTTCAATCAGAATTATAATAACCTGGAGCCCTAAAAATTAACGAGTTCCTGAGAACTTAAGTACCATTTCTAGATGGAACAATTATTAACCGTTCTTTACTTACCTTCCAGCCAAACTCTGGATTACCAAGACACATTTCTTTTGAGAACGGAGGATTAACACTAGGAAAAAGAAGTATAATTACTCTCATGCCTGAATATACTTGAAGCCCTTTAGTTCATGTCTATCCAAACATAAATCAATTTACAAACACCTAAATTTAAACAAAATCAATTATCACAACCACACTAAAGTTGAGACGGAAAAATGCACAACATGTATCATTTTCATTTATTTTTTTAAAAACAAAAAGATAAAAAAAAAATCATTTTTGTTTTGTTTTCAAGTTTTCTCCATTGAAGATAATCCTATTTCAAGCATATCAAACATTAAATATTGTAACATCTCATATCCAAAATTCAATGAGCAAATCCTTGTTGATGAGTTCAAATTACATTAAATCACAACTAAACAGTAAATAAAAATATTGTATATATCATGAGTTAAATTATTAACAATTACTGTGATTAATGCTAAGATGAACATGAAAGACATCCCGGAAGTTATACCCGTAACTATTGATGACCATTTATACTTTAGACACACATTTAAAATTTCTACTCACAACAAGATTCTTGTTCAGTGGGATTTTATGGCATGAAATGTACTAGTATCACTATCCACAAACGTACAGAGAGAAAGGGTTTGATTGTAGTTTTTGGATCTGCCAGAGTGTCAGTGGTACCTACTGCACCCACCTTGTCTTTAGGTATTATAGGTTGGTCCATACTTCATCTTCATTTGCGGTGTCTGCAATTTGCATAACTGGTAGTAGTAGTAGTACCTACCTATATTACACTACTGTCAATTTACAAACATCAACATCTAGCCAAATGAATAATTTATACCTGAAGTAAAAACTTTGGTAGTTGATATTGTATAATCATAATCAAATTTAGGTAAATGTTCTTTTTACACAAAAGGGGTTGTTCAGAGTGGTTTTAAATTTCTTGTTTTTGGTTTTAGAAGTTGAATTTGAAAACAAAAATATTTAGGTAAAATGAAGCTGAGTTGATTTTTTTTACTAATTAATTCAAAAATTATGTTCACTTAGTTCTCGAAGCCACAAAAATAAATATTTATAATTCTTGTTTTTATTTTACTATTACAAAAAAAAAAAAACATTCGTTGGTTGTCATTTGAGAACGATGATAATTATGTTCATAGTGATTCTAAACATATTGTTATTCTTTGGTTGTCATTATAGGACGTTGATAACTTTTCTTTTCTTCAATTTTGGAGTGTTATGTTGTTGTATTGCGATTATGATGCTTTAATAGTAACAATTTTTTTTTACAAAAGAAAAATTAATGCATTTCATTCATCATAAGCGTAGAGGATACATGATGGAATTCTAATAAAGATGCGGAAACTAGCAAGCATGGTATGGAGCTTCCCTAGCTAAGCTATGGGCCACTTTATTGCCTTGACTCTTAATGAACTTTACATCAGAGTTCGTTAAATCAGACACTAGAAGACGTCCATAATCTTTGATAATTGTAGTATAATCAGAAACACGCATATTACCATATATACTGTCAACTATAGTTTTATAGTCCATCTCGAAAATGTTAACCAATTTGGGGTCACGAGCCCATTGAAGGGTTGAGAGCATGCCTAACGCCTCACCCATGTCCACATCTAGTACCAGAGAGATCCATTATGTTTTGGCCAAGACAAATCGCCATTTGTCGTTCAGAATACACCCTTATTCAAAGACTAAGAGAACGACGCGTCAACATTGCATTTGTACCTACCAGTGCTTAGTTTCATCTAATCTCGGTCATCACTTTGTCGATGATTTTGGCTTTATGATGACTTTCACGTTTTTCCAGTTATTGAGTAGAGTGAAATTTAAAAACATACAAAATATTATTACTCATATTTGTCTCAAACATTAATTATTATTTTTTTGTGTGACAAAATATGTTTCAATTTGTTGTCAATGACATTGCCAAATATGAGGTTCCTGGCTTGCCTCACATTAAAACCAAAGGTCACAGTCAAAGTCCCAGATTGATATAATTTCAAATGAATGAATGGTAATGGCTTCAATATGGGACAGTACCCTTATTCTAACGCGTGGAAGATTGTTTTGTCACCTCCAACTATTTTCACTCACTGTTCTCCAAACATATCCCATCCAACAATAAAAATACAAAGACAAAAACACAATAATTAAAAGATATAAGAAAAAAATTGACATGAAATGAAACGTAGCATCTCTCAGTCCATGCACTGCTTCCCTTTGTTGTCTTGTAGTTGTCAAATTAATTATTCAACCGTGTCATGCTCGCAGACGCTTATTTTGTCAACGTTATTTGTGACATGTGTATTTTATATTTTTCCAATGTTATTACTACTTATTAGTTAAGTAAATAATCTGTAGTAAACCATTCCTAAAAAAACATAGGTTGAAAAAAACATGGGTTAAAGTAAATAATCACTAGCTAGTAGAATTATGGGTGTGTTGAATTGAAATTTTAAAAAACAACTTTTGTATGAAAAAATCTTGTGGATTTTAAAAGGTTATGTTCAATTTTAATGACTTTTTAAATTTTCAAAGATTATCCAGATTTATAATTTGAATTTGAAGTGATTTATATCATAAGATTTTATAAAATTTAAAGAAAAATGATATAAGTGTTTTTTTTAAGGAAAAAATGATATAAGTGTTGTATTTTCTTTTATAAATTTTTGTTCATTATCTTGGATTTCTTTCAACGTCATAAGATTTTAGTAGACTGAATTTAGTCAAGCATCCATTACAAACATAGTTTCAAATTAAAAAGGATCTAAGATAATGAACAAAATTTTATTTTGATTTTTTATGTTGTTTGTATGATGATGCATTGATTCATCAAAGAAAAATAATGTTCGGGGACTTACAAACAAACATATAGTAGTTAGATATTTTCTAAGAATTTGAAAGAAATGAAAAATGATAATGTCATTTGTGTGGTTCTGCATGAATGAGGAGAGCATCGGAGAAATAAGAAAGAGGAGAAAGATATAAGTTCATAAATGAAATAACAAAGTTGGAGTGTAAAATGAGAAGGATGGGAAATTGGAGTAAAAACATTTAAAAAAAAAAAAAAACCGAAGAAGAAAGAATCCATAGAAATATTTTGATATGAGGATATACTTTTTTAAAGCTAAGAACTAACTAAAAAGTAAAAACTCATCAAAGTCCGATAAAATCCTATTTTTTAAACAATTCACCAAAATTTGAATTTATTAAAATACCACAAGACTATTTCTAAGTTGTAAAAAATGATAACAACCTGCCATATAGTGTTTTTTGCATTAATTAAAAGTCATTTTAGAGTCATTCTAGAAAGTTAATTTGAGTATGTTTTAGTTGAGCTTTTATAAATAAATTAAAGAATGAGCATGGAAGAGGAATTATGCGTACAAGGCCTTTGAAAAATGACAAATCACTCAAAACCGACAACTTTGTGGCTGCACTATACTTTTTGCAAGATTTATCAAGTGATTTCTTGAGGTATAGTCGCCACAGACATTTTGGTGATGAGAAATGGGACAAAGGATGAAAAAAATATGAAGGTTCAGCTACTGGTAGATGTGTGAAGCATGCTATGAGTTGCACGTTGTGCAACTGAAGATAATTCAGAAGTAGTCAGCTACTGGTAAATGTGTGATGCGTGGATTGAGTTGCGTGTCGCGCATCTTGGTAGAATTCTAAAGAGCACAACTGCTGCTTCATGTGTGATGTACACAAGGTTGTGCGCGTCACGCACAGACTATTTCGAAAAGTTTAGAAATGCATACCTATAAATAGAAAAATCCCCGTCTCATTGAAAAATGATTATTCGAGTATCAGAACACAACAAAATCACAATTTGGGAAGGTTAGGAGCAACCGAAAACGTCCCGACAGCGAGGACTCATCACATAGTCATCATTTATTCATGCATTTCTTTACATGTTCATTTGTTTATGTTTAGGGATCATGAGTAGTTAGTTTCCTAGGTTCGGTGATGTAGATAACCTTCTCTGCATCTACTTAAACCATGTAATACATTGAGTTACCTTTGAATACAATTGATCTTGCTTAGCTTTATTTGGTCAATATTTGTTATAATTTTTTTTTTATGATTGCGAATGTTCATACATCAATCTAGATCTTGAACGACTATTAACCCTAGCTTTTGGCACTTAACTTAACTTTAATCGTCAATCTAAAACAGATTTAGACATATTATATTACCGTTTTGTGACAATAGTTTTAACACGCAGTCAAACATTTGATGGTTATAGACTCGCCTAATATATTAGGGGTTTGTGACCAAAGAAGTGGGTTAAGTCCCAAGACATTGGACTTATCTATTTTTGTTAGAACGTTGTGAAACTAAGTAATCAATAGTACCCACTAACCAAGTAGTAAAAGAGAAGGAAATCGAACATGATGTAATTACTTTTTCATCTGTTTTTACTTCATCAGTATAAACCAATCACTATAAAGTGCAGCCCCTAAACTACACATCGTGAAGTATGAATTTCACAATCCATGTGAATACATATTTTATAATTTTTACTGCTTGACGTAGTACACTTACTAAATTGACCATAAAAAGGTCTTGATTTAATACAACATGATTTTTACAACTCCACGCATGTCTTATACAAAGGAAATAGGAGAAAGAAATATGCGACCAAGTATGTGAAAATCTTAAACTTTTAACATCTTAATATTGTTCAATACATCCGCTGTTGGACTAAGTCCTCCAGACACATCCTCAAACAAGATGGAAAATGTTCCCTATATATTAAAATGGACTAAATTCATTCGCCCAGGTTGAAGGGTTATAAAAACTTGGGGAGCTGTTAGCATCGATATGCAGACACATCATGAGCATTGTATTTAGTGTTGGTGGGTTCGGGTGCTTCTAATTGTCGTGCAGATTTGAACGATCGACAACTTCCTACATGTGTTTTCAATGTTCTGCTTCAGTGATGCCATGTATGGGTTGAAATCAACTTCGATCTATATTTAATGAACACTTCCAACAAAGAAAGTTATATAGGTGAATATAACAAGGGTCACGTTAACTAGGTCATCGGGCATTACTAAGGAAAAATAAATAGCTTGCATTGAAAATAAAATAGTTTTTACACGTTTAAAGTTTTGATTATACAAGTTTTAATATATTTGTTTGTTTAACTAGTATCTCAAAAGCACTTTTTAGTATTTTTCATATAATAATATTTTTAAAATATTGTTAATATATTCAACGACAATATAATCAAGCAATTTGGCTCAAGCGACTAATGAGTTTCACCAAGAAAAAATTGTTCAAGAGAACCTGAGTTTGATTCATGATGAACAATTTTTTTTCAGGCTTTACGTACTTACCGTCAAACTTCAGTGTTTCTTTCTCTTGAGAAACAGATGGTTAACAAAAAAATCTGACTAGATCTCTCTTCAAATAATAATGTTAATTAAATGAAGAGCTCTTAACTCGCCGCCTTATATATATGAAGTCTTAGCTCGCCACCTTGTATGCTTCACGATCAAAGATTTGTTCGACAGAACCTTGATCAAAGCTTATTTACCTTCACCAAGGACATGTCAGCATGTGGTTCAATTGGTCATCTCATAGACCACCTATATCTAAGTCGATTGGATCTCGCATTATTATTGACATTCAGTCACTTGGAAAGAATTAGTTTGGTTTTAAGGATTTGAATTTCGTTATGATAACACCATATTGTCTCATAATATTTCTAGATGTATCATTGACGCAGTATTGATCTTGAAATGGAAATGTGACATGTCCCAATTAATGATCTTTCTGATTGTATCATCTTAATTAATTTTAGTTTTTGAATGACTCGCTTTGGTTAGTCTAGTGATATTGGTTAATTTAAGACTTTAAAGTGTGCTCCTCTCAAAAAATTTATAAAAAAATAAATAAATAATATAACGAGTCTTGTGATTATCTTATCCTATTTATAATAAAATGAATATTTCTTTGACACACATTTTCTAACCCTCTTCCTTTTATTGGTCAAACTTCATATAAGTCTTATCATATTTATATGAAACCAACACAATTTAATGGACTTGTATAATTTTAACCAATAATACAACGTGTGGAAAAAAATGTATTAGAAAATATATTTTTTGAACAAGCCAAAATGAGATTTAAAATAAACTAAAAGTGGTTCACTCCGCACAAGGCGTGCTGAAAGTGAAGTACTTAACAAATTACAATGTCATTGTTGGTGCCCTGCTAGGAAGCAGCACTAAAACGAAGAAAATATAAATTTACAAAGTTACACCTATACAAAGGAGCGGGAGCCGACACCAGTCGTGATAACAAAAAACAAAAGACGGCTGATTTGTTTTCAACCACATAAACGAATTCAGCTTCACTTTATCGACGAGGTTACCTAGATCGGAAGCCACATTTTTGAAGATGCAGTTGTTTCTTTCTTTTCAGATTACCCAAACTACAGCAAGCCAAATTAACTTGAAGAATGAATGAGAAGATCGCGGCATACCCACTAGTAACGAATATGATGCTAGCATTTTTCTTGTATCAAAAGCCACTAACGAATTAAAACTCACAGGTACTCCGTTAATCTTATGAAGAAAAATCACACAATGAATGATAGAAAGAAAATATAATCTCAAATCTTAAATGTTTAACAGTTCATTGAATACTAAAGAAAGACTCTTAAACTGCTAAGAAAGTAAATTACACAAAATATATAATTTTCATAGAGCAGAAAATAATAGAAGAAAAAAAAGATTGAAAACTTTTAGTTATTATCTATAACATTTTTCTTTAAATTTATCAATCGCTACAATGTTTTGGTTTTGAACCATACAACACAGTGAAGTATCTAAATTCTTTTATTTTCTCGTAGTGTCTGTCGGCTTACCAAATGACTCCCTATTTTTTGGGACAGAGATTGCCTATCTTACAAACAAAAATCCTTCTTTTCTTTAAATTCTCATTCACTTTAAATATTTTTCCATGTTTGTTACAATCAGACTCAATAATAGTCTAAAACTAGTGCCGCTACATTTGGCAACTCTACTAAGGTTGGACCAAGCTACGCTGCTTAATATATGTACGGTCCAGCGCCTAGAGTATAGATCAATTATTATTTGCATGGTTCTCTTTGTTTGAACTAGAAATTAATGTTTACAAGAAAATAAGAAATCGCATGTTGGTTGTGATGAAAAAGATCACATGTTGGCATAAATACTGTCTCCCTCCGTTTCGAAATATAAGCAAAATTCACCTTTTAGGTTCATTCATTTAATGATATATGTGGTTCATAATATGGACCACATACATCATTAAATGAATGAATCTAAAAAGTTAATTTTCCTTATATTTAAGAACAGAGGGAGTATGAAGTTAGTTGTATGCTATTAATATTATTTTTGTCCAGATCAGTTGACTAATTTATAGGGGTTAAGATTCTCTCCGTTTTTTTTATTTTCGTCACTTCCTCCAAAAATATGTACCCTTCCTTCAACCAAAGAACAACCGCAAGCCCTCTAGAAAACATTAACAAAACTTAAAATATGGAAGACCTAATCTATTTTTAGAGAAATTGTCACCAATTTGAGCAGATATTTGATTCCACCACATAGAAGAGTCAAGTCAACAGTTAAATGACTATAAATGCGGAAAACTATAAAAAAAACATAGAAGAGATCACGAACATACAATTTTCACATCTTCTCTTTAACGGCTAATAAGGGACAATTTTAGGTGACTTGAAGGCCAATGAAACCAACATTTAGTCAAGTCAGTCTCCAGCCAATGTTGTGACCAACCTTTCTGTTGAGCAATCTCCCAAGAGATCATGGCTCCAATGAGCTCAACATGAAAGGTGGATGAAATTCTTAGATTATAAGAAAAAGCCCCCAAAAAAGTCATTGAAGT
>Ga0315915_1007806_pt1 | contig 12689 bp, 9 predicted proteins | sample MpolbnodulesMG_FD_207738 | JGI IMG/M metagenome (GOLD analysis project Ga0315915, IMG submission 207738) | Medicago polymorpha root nodule microbial communities from Los Angeles, California, United States - branched nodules | ecosystem: Host-associated > Plants > Roots > Nodule | place: USA... | reverse complement strand
TTGTGTTAGACAATGGTCGAATTAAATGAGTTTGTAGATTATGTAATAATGCTTTAGCACACGATATCTCATATCTATCGCACTTAAGTAATGATTTTGTGTTATTATCATTGTTATACATTGGATTTTTCTCTTTTCACTTTAAGAATTGTTCCCTCACAGCACAAGAATACCAAAATACCTTCAACGACAGTTAATTGTCGCTCTCTACCAAAACGCCTTCCAGTGGCAGTTAAATTCGGCTAACTCATTGAGCAAACGACATTTAGCTGCCGTTTAGGGTATTTTAGTATTTTCAGGGTGCGAAGAAGCAAAATTTTATGTAAGATGAGTAAAATCCTTGTAATTGGAGCAATGATATAAGCGGCCCAAAACAATCACACTTTATAAAGGTTGGATTAGATAAGCTTGTACATTGTATAATAATGCATTGGCACACTATAAATGCATATGATCTGCTGAAAAATGAAGGACGTGACAACTCGATTTGTGCAGTGTTTGATTGTAAAACTGTTTCAAGGACAAGACGAATTGGGGTCAAGGGTAAGGACAGATAATCTTACGTTATTTTAATTTCAACATATTTTCCAGTCATTTTATTTAGGTTTTGATCCAATTTAGAGGATATTTAGAACAATTGTCTATGGTTTTTGGGACTTTTTGTAACTTCTTCATTTCGAGTAAAGCAATTCTAGTTTTCCCAAAACCAAGTAGTTCTTAGGTTTCTTGATGCAATTCATTGCAAAATCATGCAAATTGACAAATCAAATCATCCCAAGAGGATTTGGGAAGACAATGGATGATTATTCAAAAAGCATCTGAAAACATTACAAAGAGAATAAATTTTATTCCAAGTGTCAAGACAAGTTACAAGGAAGAAAACACTCAGAAAGACTAAAAAAAGCCAAAAACGTGTTGTCGATTGCTGTTGTGACACCCCGGGTGTGCAGAAATTGCACTGGCGTGTGAGGTGCGCCGATCCAAGCGCGATGGGTGTGAGCCTCTAGGTGAAAAACAACTTTTTGTTGTTTTTCTCTTGCGAATTTGAGGAAAAGGCCTAGTTTTTTTTAGCCCAAACCCACTTGAAAACCAGCCTAAAAATACAACTTTTTCAAAACATGAAAAATATCTTTGAGACTCTTGACAAATATGAGTGTAAAAATGCATGGTCATACTTAACCAAGTCAATATGAGATATTGAACTTCCTTAAAAAAATGAAATATTGAACTTATTCTTTACTCAATATATTCCAAAACCAAGAAATATAAATATTGAACTATACAGAGATGACACAATCTATATATTGTTTTTTGTTATAGGTATAAAGGGAAAATACGTAATTATACCCATGGTAGTTATCACATAAAAGTTTTGTCAGGTCACATGATATTCTTGTCACTTGGGTGACACTTATGTGTCGATAGTGCCTATTATTGTTTATAATACTAACTTAAATATGTATTATTTAATATGATTACAAATGTTACGAGAACATACAAGGTCTCGCATAAAATACAAATAGATGAGAAATTTTTTTATAAATAAATAAGTCAGCCATTTTTTTTTTTGAAGAGGCTTATTTATAAATTAATAACAAAGATATAATATTGAAATTGTTTGAAAAAAAAAACACACACACACATATAAATGTGTGTGTGTTATAAATTGGATTTAAATTGTTTAAAAAAAATTGGATTTAAATAAAATTAAAGATATGATTTTGAAATTGTTTCAAAAAGAATGTATTTTGGATTCAAATAAAATTAAAGATAAGATTTTGAATTTTTTTTACAAGAAATATATTTCAAATTTAAATAAAATCAAATATATGGTTTTGAAATTGTTTCAAAAAATATATATTTTATTTAAAATATCTAAAAGGTGCAAATAAGCGAATATTTTCAAAAAGTATATGTTTTGGATTCAAATAAAATCAAAGAGATTATTTAGAAATTGTTTCAAGAGAAATATATTTTGGATTTAAATAAAATGAAATATACGGTTTTAAATTTATTTAAATATGATCTTGAAATTGTTTCAAGAGAAATATATTTTGGATATAAATAAAATCAAATATACGGTTTTAAATTATATAAAAATATCTAAGAGATGCACATAAGTGAGTCTATAAATAGAACTCACAGGGTGTTGAATATCATACCACTTTACAAAAACCATAACCAAAATTATAATCTCTTATATTGTCACACGAAATCCACACAATGGCTCCAACAACATTCATCAAAAAAATTCTTAAGAGATTTTCATGTCTAGGCAAGAAAACACAAGTTAACAATGATCATCAATGCCTTGATTCAGATATTCCCCAAGGCTACTGTGCTGTGTATGTTGGAGAAAACAGAATCAGATATGTTATTCCAATTTCTTTTCTACATCAACCAGTGTTTCAAAACCTTCTCCGTCAAGCTGAAGAAGAGTTTGGTTTTGATCACGATCGTAAGGGTCTCACTCTTCCTTGCCGCCAAGATGTTTTTGAGTCCATTGTTTCCAGTTTGAATAGATGAAAAACGTTGAAGCTACTTCGTAACTTTATTTTTTTTTCTCTATATATTAATATTCAAATAGATGCAAACTCAAGATGTGTGAGGTTAGTATTTTAGAATATTAAGGGTCGGACCGAGGTTAGACCAGGGTTCAACCGTTTTTGTTATATTTAATTTTTTTTACTATATTTTGATATAATTTATTAAATTTTGCCATATTTTAAAATTAAAGGTTGTATAAATTTGGCACAATTTTACATAATTATTGTTATTGAGTGAGAAAGATACGGTTTCTTTCAAAATACATAGTAGACCAACTTCCTAATAAGTAAATAATCAATAGTAGTAACTACTACTTTATATTTCAACCGTAATATTCTCCTTAAAAAAAAATCAATCGTAATACCTCAATCCTTCTATATTTCTTTCTTTGTAAAGCAAAATATTCTTTTTCATTTAGTCATTAGATCAGTACTCTTCTTATCAATTCAATTCAGTAATCAACGCTCTTTAATTCGTTTTACAATACTCCTCAATTAACAAAACCAAAATGTGTTTGCATAAGTCTTCTTTTTTTATTTGAACCAATGCAGACCAACTCTTCTCCCGCTCCTCTCAAAGAAAACACAGGTTGATAAGAAGCAAAAACATGTGAAACCAGCTTCATTATAGGAAAAGAAAAAGGGATACGGTTCAACACGTGAAACCGGCCAAACCACCGGTTTTACGGTTCACTCCCCGGTTTGTTGTAAACGGTTTTTATGGTCAATCGAACTAGACATAAGTCCGGTTCCCGATTCAACCGGTCGGTCCGGTCCGATTTTTACTACCTTGCATGTCATTGCAATTAAAGTTGGTTATAATCATCACCCTAATACTAATAAGAAGAGTTGGTTATTATTACAATACAATTTATGAGCTTTCTAGGTTGGAGATAATATATGTAAGTGGTTTCATGGACATACAAACACAACCTAATTTTTTTTTTGTTGAAAGAAGACAACCTTTTTTCTTTCAAGCAAGATAATAGTAGTAGTATATATAAGTGTTGGTTTATTTTTGAATTTATAAAAAATAGTTTATACAAATAAATAATTTTTTATAAGTTTTCACTACGAAAGTAATATTTTTGTAAACTTTTTTTTCTTCATAAACTATATTGACAAACTTATAAATAATTCATAAAAACTTATTTATTTATTTAAACTATATTATAAGTTCAAAATAAACTTAATTCGAACGAACATAAATTTAATTAGATAACTTATCTACTATCTGCTATAAACTAACTTATAAACTTGTCCGCTACAAGTAAATTTATCACTTATTCACTATTTTTTTACCAAACAAAAACTGTTATAAGGTAGCTTATCAACTATTCGCTGTTTTTTTTTACCAAACATAACCTTAGTTACAATCATTTTGCACTTTACTACTTACTCGCTCCTAGTAAACTCGATCTATTTTGAGGGGCTTAAATGCACTTTTGACCCCCTATGTTTACCATCGTAGCGATTTTGGCCCCCTAACAAAAAAAATGCAATTTTAACCCCCTAATTTTGCCATGTTTAGGGAAATATGCTCTTTTGGCCCCTTATCTTTACAAAAAAGTTGCGATTTTGGCCCTTTTTTGGGACACGTGGCGGCTTCTCAGTATAGTTCCGAAAATTAGAGGGTCAAAATTGCATTTTTTTTGTTAGGGTGCCAAAATCGCTACGACGGCAAACATAGGAGGCCAAAAGTGCATTTAAGCCATTTTGAGGGAACAAATTTTTTTTCTTCTTTTTTTTGTCGAGCCGAGTTCATCTGACACTCGACTAGAGTCATTTCCCAAAATCTAAACCCACTCTTGTTATTAAAGAGTTCATTCTCATTCCCGCGCCATATCACAAAAGAAACAACGTTGAATCCAAAAATGGCACGACCAAAGACGAAGAAGAAAACACGCAGCGACGAAGAAGCCGACGCAACAAACCCAGAAACCATAGAACGCAAGAGACTCAAATCCTTAGCATTTTCAAACAACGTGCTTTCAGAAACCAAAACTAGAAGTTCAATTCATCTTAATCCTTCTTCCATTGTTGCTAAACATCATGGTAAAGATATTATTAAGAAGTCTCAGAGGAAGAGTAGTAGATACCTTTTCTCGTTTCCTGGTTTGTTTGCTCCTATTGGTGGTGGGAAGATTGGTGATCTTAAGGATTTGGGAACCAAAAACCCTGTTCTTTATCTTGATTTCCCTCAGGTTGTTCTTTACTTTTGTGTTTGAAAAATTCAATTTTTGAGGGTTTTTGGTTGTGGGTTTGTTTTATTTTTGAGTTTTGAATTATGTATGACAAGAAATTTGGGTTTGGTTTATTAATTTTGTTTGTTTGTTTTTTTAATTATGATTTGATTGTTTTGAGCTATGAACCACTGACAAAGAGATTGGACACGACACTGACATGTAGACACTGATAATAATTTGATAAGATAGAAGTGATTGAATGTAATTGTCTATGTCAGTTGTTGTGACAATCTGAAATTGGACACACTTTCAATTTGAAGTGTCAGTGCTACTACTACATAGGTTTAGAGTATAACTCTACTTTCAAATTAAGACTAGGAATTTTTGTTAGCTTTAGTAATCTTTTGAATGATGATTCGATTGTATTGAGATATGAATCACTGACACTAATTGGACATGGCATAGACACTGACATGTGGACACTGGTAATAATTTTAGAAAATGGAAGTGACTGAATATAACCGCTTGTGTTGTTTTCTGTTAGTTTGGGCACGCCTTCAATCTGAAGTGTTGGTGCTACTTAGGTTTTGAGTGTAACACTACTTGCATAAGCATTGGACACGAAGTTGACACTGATAATGAATTGATTGAATGTAACCACTTGTGGCATTGTTGTGTCGGTAAGACATTGGACATGCCTCGTTCAGTCTGAAGTGTTGGTGCTCCTAAGATTTTGAGTGTAACTCTTCTTGACATGCATTGCACATGACACTGATATGTAGACACTAATAATAATTTGAGAAAATAGAAGTGATTGAATGTAACTGCTTGTGTCGTTGCTGTGTCGGTAAGACATTAGATACACCTTATGTCTGAAGTGTTAGTGCTTTATAGATTTTGAGTTTAACTCGTCTTGCACATACATTGGACAAGATGTAAACACTAAAAACAATTTGAGAAAATGGAAGTGATTGATCATAACCACTTGTGTCGTTGTTGCATTGGTCAGGCACTGTACACATCTTTAATTTGAATTTGCTGCTACGTTGGTTTTGAGCGTAACTCTAGTTGAACAAACATTGTACATGAAACAGACACTGACATGTAGCCAGTAATTTGAAAAAATAGAAGTGATTGAACATAATCACTTGTGTCAGTTAGATAGACATGAGCCGCACTTTCAATCAAGTGTTGGTGTTACATAGGTTTTGAGTGTAACTCTACTTGCAATTCAGTCATTTAATTTGACTGTTTTACAGGCAGAAATTGAGAGCAACTTATGAAGTTCTTGTAATGGATTTGACAATTTTACTTTTATTGCTATCAGTTAGCGTGTCAACCGGGAATTGTAACAGGAGAGTTGAAGGACTAATAACAAACCAAGTTTACCAGTGAAATATGGGTTTAGTTTTGGATTAGTTTTAGTTCACAAGAGCTTTTTAACTAAATAAGATTACGATTCTTTACTTATGATGAAGTCCTTGTAAACTTACAAGTATTTATGATAAAGTCAATTGAGAGTTTCTGAAAAGATAGGGATACAATAATTATTTTCATGTTTTAAAAAATCAGACTTACTGCAGGACTTTCTGACTGTTTTTTAACGTAAGTCCTACACAAATTTGGTTAATTTGCCTTCTGTGTTTGTTGTTAACTAATCTGACAGGCTCACCTGCAAGGGGCATGCATACCTGGTTGTAATTAATAAAACTTACTTGACTCAGCTAAATGACAACTTGTTGATCTAAATCTTGTTGAACAGTTTCACTATGTTTGATTTGTTATGTTTGTATTTGTAACTGATGATGTGCGTTTTCACTTTCCCTCTACAGGGTCGAATGAAGTTATTTGGGACTATTTTGTATCCAAAGAATAGATACTTGACTCTACAGTTCTCCAAAGGTGGAAAGAGCGTGATGTGTGAGGATTATTTTGATAACATGGTTAGTTTTTTTACCATTCATATTTTCTTTATTATTTGTTTTTGAGACATGAACTAGAAGGTATATTAGTTTTCAAATTATAAGGGGACTCAGTGAAAGAACTTTCTTGTGTGCATGTTGACTTTCCTTTTAATATATCGCAAATGTAACTTCATTACGGATTTCTTTGTCCTTTGTATAATATGCATATCTAGATCTAACAATGTTTGTGTTCCACCCATTCCTTTTTATCCTAACTTCTTGTTGGTCTAGGAATACATGCTTTTTGCATTTCTTTTTGCTTCTTCATTTACAAATTTGTATCTTCTGGCACTGAGCTTTGTGAGTATGAACACCTATGTTCCTTATTTACGAGCAATGTTTTGATTGTACTAGATTGCATTTTCGGATGCATGGTGGATTGGGACAAAAGACGAGAACCCAGAAGAAGCCAAACTGGAATTTCCCAAGGAACTGTATGAGGTTAGGAACTTTTGGAATGTAATAGTTACCTAGTCATAAGAAGGAACATCACTTATTTGGCATGAAGAGAAATGAAGACTTTTTTCTTGGTTTCAGGGAAAACAAACTGAACATGACTTTAAAGGGGGTGCAGGTGCGGGTGCAGCTTCTGTAGTTAATCAAGGTGTTTCCAAAACCAAAATAAAACGTCCAGAGCCAGAGTCACCAGAGACACCTCTTGAAGAAGATTTATCAGACAGTGAAATCGACTTAAAAGACACAACAGAATTGGTTCCAGTTCGCCAGTCAGCGAGAACTGTAAAAAAATCATACAAGTATAAGCTTCTTCTATTTAGTTTACTTTCGTCTGTTGCTCTCCAAAATAAAATCATGAAAAATTAATTTTTTTGCAACAAAACATTATTCTTGCTTTTTAGTTGTCGTTTTAAGGTTATCTACACATACTATGAAAACCAATACATTTTGTTATTTTTAATGCAATTATATGTCTTTTTTCCAATATTCTCTTTAACTATTTATCATCTCATTCCATCTTTTTGTCTCTCTGCAATAAATAGTTAAGAGAATTATTGACAAAACAATAATTAATGTTACATTGAACTTTGTAAAAACCAAGTAAACAAACATTTTCTATAAAAGCGACATTTAAAAAGAAATGGAGTGAGCATTTCTCATTTGCTGATAGGGCCAACACCCAGTTTTCCAATTTTTTTAATGTTTAGTTTCTGTGTGATTGTTTAGTTTTATGTTATTTAACTTTAAGTGGAACGTTTGCTGTAACTAATAGTTGTATCAAAGTCATATTCATATAGTTCTTTTGTTTGGCCAGATTTGCAGAAATTTCTTCTGGTGATGATTCTGGTAAAAGCAGCCCCGACCTTTCTGAACATGAAGAAAAAGCGGTAGAAGTTGATACTGATGTAAATGATCATACTAGCTCAAATATCCTTATAGTCATTTCGGCATCCCCTTAGTACCTTTTCTTGCATTTTTTATGTAAATTCTATCCTTGAATTTTGCATTTATTTTTACAGGTACAACAAAAGAACCCTTACAGTTTATAAGTTGATTGGTTAACAGTTTCAGTTTTATTTTTGTTTTGATCCTTTTTTTTTGTTACAGACAGTCAACCTGAAATTTAGAACTTCATTGATCTTATATTCTATATTATTGGGAAATTTATATTTTATCTTCCTTAATTTACGAGTACAGAAAGAAACTGCAGTTATCAACATTGACGATGAGGATGATGCTCCAAAAGAACAACTCCCCATGGAAAATAAAGAACCTGCTTCAGTGTCAAAAGCTAAAAAAGGGTTACTTGTTCAGGCTACTATATCCTCATTATTCAAGAAAGTGGAAATAAAGGTATGCTTTTGAAACTGTTTGCGCTAGAGTTGGGACTTAGTAACTCCAAATAAATATTTTTACAGCCTATATATTTTTCTAAATGCATAACTCTTTTGTTCATGCCAATATTAGATTCCTTTCTTTTAGTACATTAAAGGAATTATGTTAAATTGGTATCTAAGATATGGGATGCTTTGAAGTTATGTGTTGGCTGTATCGCTAAGAAAAAGTTTATCTTGATCTATTGATAGTCATTGATTTGAGAGATGCAGATATAATACTGCAGAGAGTTTAAGAGAATCTGAAACGGATATTTTTGAATTCTGAAGTGCTGGCTTCCGACCAATTATACGAGTGTAGTACTTATAGACCAAGTTATCATTAGAACTGTAACTCACAGATTCTGTTATTACTAGGTTGCAGTATGATCATTCTAACAAGTATAAAGGCCCAGTCTGCAAACCAATGAGCCCAAAGCTCATTACTACATAGAAATCATCAGAAATACAAATTCACAAGTATACTTGTAAGGTCTAATAGTGCTACATTTAAGGTGTGCTGAAGGAAATATAGTTAAAACACAATGAGCCATTGCTTGCCAAACCTGCCAGTCATTAATATACTTAAAACCTGAGATTCTGCTATCAATTTATTGTGTCATTGTGTGTACTTGGTTTTGTGGTGTCAAAAATTGATTTTGAAATGAATTGATTCTGCAAAATTGATACCTACTAAAAGTGAGTTGAATGTAAATTCATCTATGTTTGGATGCATTCATGTATAACGTGTTGAACAATAAATTAGAGGCTAAAATTCAATGTAGGGGCAAAAAGTTCAAATTTTAGCTTCAAGTTAGAATCAATTCTGGAGGTAAAATCAATTCTACTGGAAAATATCCTAACATGTCAAAATCAATTTTACACCTCTAGAATCAATTTTGACTCCTCCACAAATGGAACTAAACATACACTTCATCCATTTGATCAAACCTTTCTAAGAATAAGCATGTGGTTCATGATTGTTTATATCTATCTACCAAGTATTACTATGATTTGGAAGACCTTAGTTCCACTTTAGTTTTGCACCTTATTAAATTGAATCTGAATCATTTAAATTTGCTTTCTTTAATGTTCAATACCAGTCAAATTAATCATCTCACAAAATTCTTATATTTTCAGAAGGCTGCAACCAATTCAAAGAAATCTCCATCATCAAAAGGTTTTTTTTTTCCCAGTCTCTTTACATTATTATGAGAATGGTTATGAGAATTGAATATAGTTTTTTTATTTTTTTATTTTTTCAGCTTCTGGCCAGAAGTCGCAGCCTGCTGGTTCGAAAAGAAAGATTGAACTGGTTGATTTTTTTTAACTTGATTTTCTGAATCTCCTTTTCTTTATTACTTGGCTACAAGCGCTTTGTGTTGTAGTAAGACACCAACTGATTTATTGGCTATTGTTGTAGGATGAAGGATCCAAGAAAAGAGCAAGAAAGACCGAGGACAAAAATCCAGGTGAATATACTTCCTTTCTGTTTCTTCTAATGGTTTTGTGGTGTTTATCATTATAAAAGAGCAATTCAACCCAGACTTTTATATAAATCTTTGGACCATTTGTCAGACTGCACTGGGAAAAATTGCTCACCCTTCATTGTAGCAAGACAAAAAGAGAGAACACCATGAACTTGGACTAATAGTGAGAAGGAGCCAACCAATATAAGCTAGATGCATGATATTGGAAGTGTCTTGTGCTAGAAATAATCTAAAACTTGTGAATGAATTGGCATTTGTTTGGATCAGTTTAACATGCATCAGTACATGATACTTAATTTTATCGTGTTCAAGTTACCACAGAGATTGATCACTTTTAACTTTGTTAGCAATATTATGATATGGTAAGGATCAGTTTTAGACCGTTATTTTAGATATATTTAGAAAAGCATTTGGGATTCCTCTTGGGACTTCTTGTGAACTTAGTCTTTCATATAAAAGTGTGTCTGGTAAATGCTGTCAGACCTACACAAACATCTGCCTCTGTATATCAGCAACCTAGTTGTTGTCATACCTCATTAAATATTTAAAATAGTCGAAACTCGCCACATATTCTCTTTTCAGTTGACTACCAATCTACATTAATTACTTATTTTTTTTCTTATTAAGTTGTTGCATAAATGAAACTTGGAAAAACTTACCGTGTGTGTAAATTTTAGGTGGAAAAAAGAAGGCAAACAGCAAAGAAAGTGAGGTACGATGTTCTCATTCTTGGAACTTTATGCCGTTTGTCTGTTGGTTTTGCAATTGAATCTTAAGGAAACCTACAACTAAATTGTCACATTTTATTTTTGAGTTTTCTGTTTTAGTTTGGCTATAGGAAGTACAGGCATTCTTAACTGGTTTATACATATTTTAAACCAATAGCTGAGTTCAATTCAACCCCTTGACAATTTTGTACCTTTACTTGCATCTTGTCTGTTTAACCACTCGAGTTTTAATTAAGTTTCTATGGATAAGGTGGTTTCTCACAAGTGCGCCCTCTCAAATTTCTATGTATACATTTATCAATAATACCCGGAGAAATTACACTGTTTGATTATCTGTATTGTCAATCGTGGATCAAGGAAAATAGCGGTTTGGTCAAATTCCGCTACACAACAGTGCTATAGCGTCACTAGCTGCCATTTGACTACATTTTATACTAAATAGCGTATCCCAAAACAATAGAGAATTGTTCAAATTCCACTACGCTATAGCACTATATCTGCTGTTTAACACTGTTGATTATGATTGTGTTATAGCTTCCGTCTTTAGATTGGCAGTGCTTTTATGTTACAAGTAACCCTATATTTCCATTTTCTATTTCATCTGAACTCTTTACTCTAGAAAAAACTATCGTCTGTCTTGTACAAGCTCTTTAATTTCTTTAGGAAATATGAAATGTTAAATCAGTCTAACAGTTTTCTTTGGGCCGGGAGTTTGACATTTACATTATGGTTGTAGGATGAAAACGATGATGAAGATGATGATGACATTGAAGAGTTTTCAAACGCTTCAGAGGTATTTCTTCCCAACTTAACACTTACCTGACATCGCATACATTTAATCTCACAAATATGATGCTGGTTTTTTACTGTCAGTAGATTATAGCTGGTACGGAGTTGAACCTTTTGATGTTACTGATTATGTTTGTAAATGTTCTATTTTTAGGATTCTGACGAAGATTGGGCTGCTTGAGAATGTGATCTAGGTTGTGACCACTAAGCACAAAGATGACAAAACTTTGCATACACATGACCTTCATGCATGCATGCATATATGAATATCAATATTTACGAAACTCAATCTTTATCTCACATATGATGGTTCAGTTGATTTGGTGATATACTTTCAATTATCTTGTGAAGAGTTGTCAAATGCACGCTACTCTTAAGGACATGTTTGATTAATACTTCATTAGATAGCATCCTCGAATTTTGATAAAATGAACTCGTAATTTAGTCTCTATAATTGCGCATGAAAAATACACGGTATATTTTAAAATATGCTGATTGCCTGAAGTTATATGTTATGTCTTGTATATTTTTTCAAAGGGTGCAAAATTTGTAATAGTTAGGTTTGATTCATATAAATTAGGGATTTGGATCCTCTGCTTCTCTTCATTCTCTCCTTCTTCCTCCTTCACCGAATTGTGTCTATCTCTCTAAATTTTAGAGAGAAGATCAAGAGAGATAGAATATCACATTAACAAGTCAAGATGCATAAAGCTTATAAAATGATACTAATATTTGTTACGTTTCAACTGATACAAGATTGTGAAAATTTTGCTCAATACACTTTTGTGCTTCCTCACTTCAAATTTGACAAATAATCCAGTCAACTATCTGAGAAACATATGAAAGCTATGGAGATCCCACCAAAGTATATGTACAATACATTGAGAAATATCACATGATGATATCAAGAACATTTGAATTAATGACGTTTTGTGAACCCAAAATGGCAATCAAATGCAAACATATAATTTCTTTCTAACCAACTTGGTATAACATCAAATTGGATCCTTGCCTTCACTGTTCTCTACTCTCTGACTCTTAATCTCACTCTCACTCGCTTGATAATTTTATTAATTTTTAACGAAGAGAGAGTGAGATTAAAAGAAAGATAGAGTTACGAGAGAGATGTAGAGAAATAATGAAGGAGAGGATCCAAT
>Ga0315915_1007802_pt1 | contig 12693 bp, 7 predicted proteins | sample MpolbnodulesMG_FD_207738 | JGI IMG/M metagenome (GOLD analysis project Ga0315915, IMG submission 207738) | Medicago polymorpha root nodule microbial communities from Los Angeles, California, United States - branched nodules | ecosystem: Host-associated > Plants > Roots > Nodule | place: USA... | reverse complement strand
GGTTCATCATCCACTTCAAGGTTACTACTACTGGAATCTGTTAATGGAGAAGGTGATAAGGCAGTGAAAAGCTTAAATTTTGAAGTGTTCCCACGAATTAATGGAAGTGTTGAATGCAATTGTGAGTCGAAGAACATGGATTTTTTTAACGGGGTTTGTGTTTTATGTGCTATTGGGATGTGAAGTGAACGAAGAGAAGAAGCTAACATAACTTCCATTGTTCCCCTATGCAAAAGAAGAAAGTGGTCACAACGTACACTTCAACATTGTTCCCGTATACGTTAATGTATAAGGGTGGATAGAGTTAAATGATAGAGTATGAAGAGTATAATAATACTCTATCATTGATAGAGTACACTTCAACTTCAATCAATGTATAGGGTGGATGCCGAGAAACTCTGTAAACAAGTGGGGCACTTGTCTGCAGAAGAGCCAACGTGGCTCCACCCCTGAGTGCTAAACACCAAAAATAAAAGAGAGAAGTTATTTTTTTTAGGGCAAAAATAAAAGAGAGAGGTTAAAACACACATTTTCTGGTATTTGGAGCTTGTGGAAGAGTAGAAATGTATCAATTTGGGACTATCAAAATGAGGGGATGGCAGAAATTATTCATAGAGGGAGTTACACGTTGACAGAATGGCGGAATGCACGTCAAATTGAGGAGCTGCCCTCGTCACGACAACAAACTCATCAAGATAGGGTGAGATGGCAACGGCCACCCAATAGCTTCGTGAAGTATAATGTTGACGCTTCATTCTCTGAGCACTACAATAGAGTGGGTATTGGAATGTGTTTAAGAGATGAATTTGGTATGTTTATAGGAGCTAAAACTATATGGCTGCAACCGATTATGTCAGTTGACATAGGAGAAGCATTAAGATTACAAGCAGCTATGGAATGGGTAAGAGAATTGGAGTTCAAGAAAGTTATCTGCTGTTTAGATTCTAAAGGAGTAGTAGACTCACTGAACTCTCAGGTTCGAGATGACACAAAGCTTGGTTCCATTTTAGCTAGGTGTAGAGTAAATTTATCTGGTTTTTGTAACAACTCTTATGTCGAGTTTTCTACGAGAGAGGCTAATATGGTTGCTCATGAACTTGCAAAGGTGGCCATATATAATGCCAGTTCTCATCTTTATTTTGACATACTTGATTGTATTGATCCTTTGATTTTTAATGAAATGAATTAGTATCTTTTCGTAAAAAAAAAAAAACATTTTCTGCGCGCATTTTTAGTAGGCGGCAGTACCACCTATCATTTCCCATTTTAATAGGTTTAATAGTAGTTTTGGCCTCATAAGTATCATGAAGTTGCGATTTTGACCCCTTAACAAAATAAAATACAACTCAGTCCCCTAAATATTGTCTCTTTTGCAGTTTTGGCCCCCCAATTTTGACAAAGTCATTGCTGACGTGGACGCCACGTGTGTAAATGATGAGAAATGCTAATTTTGACAAAGTCATTGGCTTGGACTATAAATGATGAGAAATGCTAAACTTTGCCTTTAAGACACAAGTTAATGAATCAAATATAAAAATAGTTTATTGAAATGTGTGCTTTACATTTAATCTTTAATTTTTTAATGAAGTGAATGGACACAATTTTAGAGAATATTTCTTCTATTGAGTTTCTTAACATGTGCCTTAAGGGCACACATTAGCACTATCCATAAATTATTTATGGGTCTTACTAACCAGTCCTTTAATAGCAATGGTTAAAGAATCCATTAGTAGAAATTTTATCTTGGAAATGCAAATTTTTAATTTTGTCTTATCAATAATTACACAATTTTTTATTGCAAAGTTATTTATTTCAGTACTTTAACCAGTATCACAAGGGCACTCATTAGCATTCTCCATTATTTATTTTCAATGAAGTAAGTAAAGTTTTGAAAGAGCTCCTCCATACTATTCATTCTTTAGAGAAGTTCCTTAATCATTTCAGCTCAATTATTTAATTAATTGTATTATCTAATTAGTATTATATACACTATTTCTAAAACATTATATTTAACTTTGCATTTATGATAAAAGAAACAAATCGTTAGTTAATAAGGTTAATTTGATAAGTCTAGAAGTTCTAGCTCAACTGACAAATGCTGAAATTGCAAGGCTGGACGTCGTGAGTTTAATTTCAGTGGATTACCACTTCATCCAAGAGCAAAAAAAAAGGCTAATTTGATAAAATAATTGTTTTCTTTTGCTTATTATACTTTTTACCCGTATTTGTTGTATTATTTAATACGCGTATAAAAAATTTAAACAAATTTATTTTGAAACAATCAAAATGTAAAAATGTTAATGAATATTATAAAACCATGTATAAAAGATTTGTGTTGAAAAAAAAAATGAGGTATTCAACATTTTAAAATATACTGTCACAAAAGAATATATATTTGTGACTAACATTGTTAGCATGAAAAAGTAGAGCTCTTTTCCATCTAAAAAAAGTAGAGCTCTTGTATTTGATCACTCTTAATTTTTCAACGTTTATTCAACATATAATTTTCTTTTTAATAATTTTTATCATATTATCAAATTATCATATATATCACATCCTTTATTATTACTATCTTTATTTCTTTCACTTATATTGCGTAAATGATGCATGAATGTTTTAACGACCATTTTTCAGAAGAGCATTGTTTCGGTTGAAAAGCATGAGATTTTTTTCTATCCAACAACAATGAAGATAGGACGCTAACTTTTAGCAACCACAATGTGTGGGAAATGCATGTCCATGTTTTGTCCATATTCTACAACCCAGCATCTGATGTGCTATAGGAAACGCCTATTTAATTAGGGTCATGTTATCTTGTGTCTTACGGGCACATGTTAAGGAAATCAAAATGAGTAACTTTGCATTGAAAAACATGGTAATTTAATTTTTAAGAAGTTGACTGCACGACTTTTGATACGTATATTTCTATTATAAGTTCCTTAATATGTGCCCTTGATGACACAAGTTAGCATTTGTCATTTAATTACTGTTATCAATTATTATCTTATCATTGTTATTTTGGTAAATATGAAACATAGAGAGGGTGTTGGTGTGAGCTAAAGGAAATCAATAATCTTCTTCTCCAAGTCAATATAAAACATAGAGAGCATGAAATCGTGACGGTTAGGGAGATGAAAACCGTAAATGTGCGACCCAAAATTATTTTTGTTGGTATAAAATATAAGCTGTTGGCGTGAGTGTGTAGAGTTGGGTGGGTGATTATTAGCGCAGCTATGATGTTTCTTGTTATTAAGCAACTGTAACAATGGATGAAATTGAGAATAAGAAGAAGAGAGAATGGGGAAGATTGTTATGGAGAGAGAAAAAGTTAATTAGAAGTTTTTTATTGCATTGATTAATGAAAATAGAAGAATACAATCTATTTATATACACTTAACTTGGACTGCAAGTTATTAGGTAACTACCTAGCTTCTCAAAGTAAAACCAACTAATGTAACTAGCTTCTCCTATGATCTTCTAGTCTGTTTTGGAGGGATCCTTGGATGAAAAAGTGTTAAGTGTGACGTTAAGAAGGTTGTATGAGTTATCTGAGCATAAAATGATGACGGTTAGGGAGATGAAAACTGTCAATGGGGGAGAGGTAGGAGAGGCGTGAACTTGGAGGAGAAGATTATTGGTCTGGTATGAGGATCAAGTGAGGGAGTATTGTGAGCTGTTAAATTATATTGTTTTGCAGGATAGTTTGGCAGATAAATGAGTATGGTAGTTACATTTATCAAAAGGCTATTCCATAATCTGCACTTATCAATATTTGGCTAGGACGACTCATAATATATAGGTTGACAATAACTACAATCTTTGACTCAAAGTGGTTCCTCTCAAGGTTGAACTTTTTGCTTGGCGGCTATTCCTCTACTGTATTCATACCAAAGATAATTTGCTAAGAAGGAGGGTGCTTCATAATAACGACCAACAATGTATGGAGGTTGTGGTATGCTTGAAGATGTGGATCACTCATTTGTCAAGTGTGATTTTTTTGACAGATTTTGGTACTTGATTACTGATTGGCTTGACTTTGCTACGGTAACCTCAGACAATTTATGAGATGTGGTACTTGATTACAAATTGGTTTTCCAAGGAACGTTCGTTTGGTTATGAACATAATTTGTTTATCTTTGTGTGTGTGCATTTGGAAAGAGACAAACATGTGTATTTTTCAGCACATGGAGAAAATTTTGAAATAGTTGTGACAAAATTAGGCTACAATCCTACTGATGGTTGAAAGCAAGATACACAACTTTCATATTCGACTATCATTATTGAAGGCTTAATTCCCTCGCGTTTGACTCTAATTACTTAGCTTGTTGTCTTTTCTTGTTTACTTTCTATTTGTTTGTTTTAGCACTCTGACACGTCTTGTGCTGGATGGACTTTTTGATTTAGTTAATTATTTTGGTCTCTTAAAAATAAAAAATAGGAAAGATAGAGAACAAGCAATGAAAAGTTAATATTAAAAGGGATCTTTAGCTCTAGAAATTTCTAGATGGAAGAGGAAAAATGCAACTTTTTTTTTGGGTCGAAAGAGATGAGATTCCAATAAAAAAACGGTATAACCAATAAAACGGTTAAAACCAAAAATCAAGTACAAATAAAGCTTTGGGGAATTAACTAAAATATCACGCTCTTATTACAAATAAACAATAATGCGCAAGAAAAATCACAGGAACTATAAAAAATATACCAATCGCCAGCTAAATGAAGCCACTAAATGAAAGCTGAAAAACAACAACCAAGACCTAAAGCAAAATAGCTTTGACCGAAGACTATTAGCCTAGAAGATAAATTAAACAAAAAAACATGATGGTGACCAAGCCAAAAATCCAAGAAGCAGGAGCAGCCTTCATGTGACATAGTGCAGGACTCCACAAGATACTATAGTCAGTGGCGGAGCTAGAAAAAATATTGAGGGTGGACCAGCAAAATATACTCTAATATATAAACATAAATTTTTCAGTTGTAATAAACGTTAAGCACAAAGTTTCATCAAAAAAGTAAACTACATACCTTAGAAAATTAAAATAAGTCGTTACGCGATCCAACTAACTTGAAATCATCAATAACTAACCCAGAACTAATACTTGCACTAATTTCTCCTTCGATATAAACCGTCATGCTATCATTTAGAAACTCACTTCCCATCTTGTTTATCAGCCTAGTCTTGATAATCTTCATTGCCGAAAAAGATCTCTCAGTTGTGGCTGTAGAAACCGGAAATCGGTGAGAATCGATGGTGACACTGTGATTTAAGTTGAAGGTTATGGGTTTGTAGTTAGGTCGCGTTTTCAAATAGGGAGAAGTTGTGTCTAACGTAACAGAGGAAGGGAAAAAGGCTGGGAATGCTGGGTGGGCCACTTCGGAGAAATAATATAATTTTTTTTTGGGGGTGGGCAGTGGCCCACCTCAGCTCTTTAAAGCCTCTGCCACTGACTATAGTAGCACATTTGAGCAATCAATACAAACCAGTGTAAAAAATAGAAATATTTACTTAAACAACAAATTTTTGACTTTTAAAAAGTTGAACATACCACTTTTTAACAATTTCTATTGCAAAATTTTTAAATTAATCTTCTTAACTAGTGTCCCAAAAACATTTGTTAACATTTTTAAAAAAAACAAAACTCCAAGGAACTACACGCAGCTGCACTATACACCTAAATTAAGCGACAAAACATTACTTTAGTTGGTCTAAAATATAAGCAAATGTGGCCACTTATTCTATACACTTATCAACTAATGTAGATCATAATTTCGAATGAGGTGCAATTTAGAAAATGCAATTACTTATTAAATGAGTTCAACTACTTTATTTGTTGTTGCTGATGCTATGAGACCAGATTCGGTACAAGATTATACATTCCGGGCAACAACCCTACCATGAGTTTGTCAGTGAAGGGAGGAAGGTCACTATTATTTGACACTAACAAATACCAGAGAATATAATGAAAAAATCACAAGTCATACATAACATAACTATACAGCCTCAATAACAGGTTAACGCCATCCCAACAAAATCATATTGACTCAAATTAAAATAACTACGTAAATTAACTAATATTTTTGACAAAATTGGAATGGTAAATGAACAAAATTTGTCAGGACTAAAGGATAATTCAACTTCAGTGCTTCATGAATTAAATCCGCTCCCCCAAGAAAAGAACCTGCGACCTTGGCTGCAATCAACATCATTTAATAAGGTCTAAATTTCCTAGCAGTTTTCAACTGTTGTAGACGTTTTTTATCCTCATCAGATTTGCTCTGCAGTTCCATTAGCTCTGCAAGCAAAACATGAATGGCTTATCTCAGTTTGATCATCGTAAAAACGATTTTGAATGATCACGTGCTAATTTAAGACAGTATCTAGGGGTGAGGGAAAATGGGGTAAAGCCGTAAAGCATGAATGTGCCTCACATAAAATCATATAGTTTTTAAGGTGTTTCAATCAACAAGATAACGATCATTTCATGATCATCTGCTAGTGTTTTTGTGCATAGAATCTTAATTTACTGGCAGAAGGGTTTTGAATCATAGAAACCAAGATATTAGGCCTAGAACTTGTAGTATATGAGACACAGCACGAATAACCTCTAATACTCTCTCTGTTTGGGCATGGCAATGAGGTGGGGTGGGGATGGGTTTTATCTTCTCCGTCCTCATACCCTACTCTCATATACTTACCTGTTACCCTACCCATACCCAACGTGGATGAGAAATCGAATCACATGCCCGTCACCGACGGTGACGGGTTCGGATATCCCCACCCCATCTCCGAACACAATGTTGTAATGCATTATTCAACAAAGAGATGATGGCGATCATTGACTATGGTGAAAGAGAAGAGAGAGACCGAGAGCATGAGATATGAAAGGAGAAAAGAGAGAACTATTATAAATGAGTGTCATATGAAAGACTGAAACTCTGACTGTGTGAGCGAAATGATTTAGGGTTTGAGTTTCTATTTAATATAAAAGGGATAATAAATTGATTTTCTATATTCGGGACGGGTTCATATGTATGGGTTCGGGGTGGGTACCTATATCCCAGTTACCCATCCCGTAACCGTGTTTTAAAATCGGGGAAACCCAAACTCGTACCTAAACCCAGTCAAAGTAGAAAAAACCCGTCAAATTGAGTTTGGTTCGGGCGGGTACCTACGGGTATGAGTTTTGTTGCCATGCCTATCTCCGTTCCTTTTTAAGTGTCTTTTTATAAAATTAACACTAAATTAGCTATGTGTATTTTTGCACATTTTCTTCCTATTATACCTTCATTTTAATCCACCAATAAATTTCTATTTTTTTTGCATACACTTTATCTTTTCAATAAATTTAATATGTTATCTTTCTCTCGTAACAAATATTATAATAAGTGAAAATTATGAGCAATTATATTGACATGTTTCATTAAAACAACATTTCAATTAAAAAATAAGAATGTTTTTTATTGACACAATCTCAAATCAATATTATTTCGACTCACTAATATAAATTGAACAAAATCAAACAAAAATAATATAGTTATATCATTTGATATCATTTAATGTTATTCTCTTTTAAATTTGTTTAATTTTATGTGTGCACCTAAATATTTTTATTTAGACTTGTGTGCAAGTAATAAGTATTACAAATGAGATTAAGAGAAAGCAACTTACAAATTAGAAAACCTAATAAATAAAAAATCATTATTCTTTTAGGAGACAATTCATATCCTCAACGCACCACTCATAAAATAGACAATGGCCGTCTTATTTCGTTGCATAAACCATTTTTAAGAGTGGTTTTTAATGAGCTCAAAGAATTTTTTTAATGTCTAAATCACTTAAATAACGAATTGCTGGTCAGACATTTCCCTCCTTTTACATCCTCACCCCAAAAGAAATGAAATTCCTTATGAACACCCCACTCCGAACCATTTGCACACCTCACACTAGATAGAAAGAAAAAAAATGTACATCTTGAGAACAAGTGCAATTCCGATTGAATCAAATTAACGGTTTTTCCCCTATCTCCTCCTCTCTCTTTTGTGAGCCATTGGCTGAAACCTTAATTTCTTCTCCTTCATCCATCAAAGAGGGGTGGTTTAGGGTCAATTTTTGACCCCAAATCACCCCTCTAAATCATTTTTCTCCTTCCCTTCTACTTAAATAAGTGATTTTCACATCGAATTAGGTTTTCCTTTTGTGATTTCGTCGTCTTAGTGCGACGCTGTTTTGTTTATCGTCTTTGTGCGACGTTTTTTGTCTTTTCCCTTGTTCAGGTGTTTGTTCGATTCAGATTGTCAGATCAACTTCGATCCAGTGCAGATCCAACCAATGACTTTGGCGTCATCAACGTTGTAGATCCGGAGGCATGACTATTCCGGAGATTTTAATATAGGCATATTTGTAGGCTTATGTACTTTGCCATTTTATGCTATTAACATGGATGTTGTGAGTTTGTTCACAAATTCATCCTTTTTGTTTTTAGCGAATTTGTATTGCATTGATGTACTCTATCAATTTGAATGAATGAATGCTGTTTGTTTTGTGTCAAAAAAAGGTGCAATTCCGATTCTTCACTCCCACAGTACACAACTAATAGAATCAAAATCAATATTTATCTTTAGGGAAATGTTAACCGATGCCCTCGGGGCACGTAGTTAAGGAATTAGAAAAGGAAATATTTTCTTGAATATTATGTATTTTATTTTTTAAAAGTTGAAATATTGTTCTTTTCAATGTAAATCATATCTTTTATTTCTACTTTTAACTTCTTAACCAGTGTCCCAGAAGCATCGGTTAACAAGACCATTATCTTTATTCTAATTAAATTTAGCCTAGTTGGGAGTTTTCTCAAGTCAAAACCAATTATATCGACTTGTACTTTAGAAAGTTTCACACGAAAGTTATAACAAGCAAAAGAAAGCAACATTGTACACAATACCAATATAAACATAATTCTATCAACCACCATAACAAGCAAAATCATCATTGAGGCATAATGCAATAGCCACACGATTGTATTGCACAGAGAAGAAAACATTTATGTAAGTATTGTTTTTTATAAGATTTTTTTCTCTTCATAATTAGCAAATTTGTGATGTTTTTAACTCACTAATTATGTAAACTTGTGATTATTGAAGCCTAGTGGACAAGATAGTTAATATTAATGAGTTATCCAAATTTGATGTATCAATTTGAGTAAAAAAAAATTAACCAAAGACAATACACATCACAATTTTAAATGTCATTTACCATGTGTTTGAGGTGTATAATTTTTTTAAGTATACGAATATCACTTTTTTCATTTGATAGACATGCACACTCTCTGGCTAAAATTTGATATTGAAGGTTTATAATCCATTAAAAATGCTAATTTAATTAAAGTATCAACATCAAAATCTCTAGAAAGGTAACTAAAAGTGCTCTCACTCATCCAAGAAAGATTACAAGAATTTGGGTCACTATGAAATTGTCATCTGCATGATTTCTCCAAGCACTTCTTAAGTAACAATAATCACAAGCTTTGTATTTATTGATCTTCACTACATCCCATTTATAAGAGATTTTTGGGTCAACAAAAATTGATGTATCTAGTTCGAAAATTTAGACCATATACATCAATTTATGTCGGCTCAAACTTATAAATAAAGAGGACCGGAGGGAGTATATACGTAACCAACTTGGAGAAATATAATTAAGGAAACACATTTCATCGAAGAGCGTACGTGGTTGAAGTCATGGTAACGGAAGTTTTTGTAAATGAAGTGAGCTAACAACCGCGACAATGCGAATGAAAGTATAGCCAGCACAACTATAGAATTTCTTGTTGTAGCTGAAACCACACCCTGCTTCATTGTGGCAACAATCCCAATTGAAACAACTGATATGATCTGCAGCATCACTTCCACTACATTGAGGCTCTTATAGGCTAAATTGCAACTCTTGCAATTCACCGTATGGCTCCGGTACCTGTTCAAATTTAATAATTTCTAATCAAGAACATGGTACAAATACCTATTGCATTTAGACTCTGTTTGGATAAACAACTTAACTAAGTACTTATGTCTAAGCTAATTTATAACAAATGAAAAAATAAAATCAAACTGTTTCATATAATCTATAAGCTAACCAAGAAACGTGGGGAAATATGCTGAAAACATCTATTGGATGTGTCATAAGCAGTTTTCACAAGCTCTACAAAACAGTCTCACAATTTACAAGTGTGTTTGCCACTAAACAAACTCAAATAAGTCAATCCAAATAGAACAAATTTTTAGCACTGTTCTACTTAAGAATTTTATACTTGAAAATCTATTGGTTTATGCTTGACAATTCTTCAATAAAAACTTGACATATATTAAAGGAAATTTCTCACTATTTTTGAAATATAACAAAATTGAAACTTCCATGTTCCAATTCAATATTATGTGAGTTACCTACCTGTCCATAAGCTGTTCTCTAGGAGGTGTAGGAGGCAGATTCCCACTATATTTTCCTCTCCAATCAACTTGATCACCTGAATACTTCTTTAACCATTTTCTGAAACCAATCACAATAGCATCTGCCTTTGTTGGCACAAAACAGGCCTTATGCCAATTTCCTTGACCAACATCCATTATTTTTCGTTCCTATAAAAAACCAATTAGTAACATTATTTGAGGAATGAAACACCAGTCAGAAATTTCACTGCAATTGACCTAATAAATTATGGTGCAATAGTATCGACTTGGTAGTACTTTTCCTACACTGTTATCTATGATGGCATAACTCCCAAATCTGTAAGTATGATGGTTTACTTTATTTGATCAGCGGGATAACTAATCTGTGAATTATAAAAGGAATTACCTCAACATGGAGAAGATATAAATCTGAATCTAGAATCAAGTTTTGTCCCACATGAAGAATCCATCGCGGTACAATTTTCTCCACCCACAGTCCAAAGTTTCTTGGAAAGCACCAAATCAGTCTGCTATTACCAGGACTCACAGGAATACAAATAAAGATCATAGAATATTTCTTCTGAACCGATGATTTCTGCATTAAAACTGTATTATATAACACCTATATAAAACTGAGTGCAAAGTTCTCAATGTATTACCTTAGTTTCAACAGAAGATGCAAGTTTATCTGGCTCACTATATATACAAAAGATGCATGGTGGCATAAACTTGCTTTTGCTCCAACCCAGATTTCCAGTGAAGCCATTGATATCTAACTCTTCAATTGAGAAATCAAGCGGTCTTCCTCCTTCTCTATCACCATTATTCCCTGTTAAAGTTAATTAAGTTATAAGTATGCAAGTGTCATATATGAAACAAATAGGAATTTACTGAAGTTAAAAGATTTATCATATGTATATATGTCTACCTTTTGGGTCTGGAGTTAATCCATAGTGTGCATATGGAACATGTGAAGGGTCCATGAGGTTTTCCATCAGTACCTCGTACCTGAAATTGCATGTTCAATTAATTAGAAAGATCAAACAACTAGCTTATATGACTCCGTATAATTTTGTCAAAAAAAATATTATGACTCCGTATAATCAAAGGGATATGCTATATAGTGCGAATTAATTGAAACGAAAAGTGACGAATGTACACATGTTTTTTTAAAAGAGTTAGCAATGGATAACTTAGTTTTTTAGTGGAAATCATGGGGGGGTGGTGGGCGGAAATCATGGGTGGCTGGCAAATTAAAACCATTCGTCTATTTCCGTATTTGATTTTTTTTGCACCATTAATCATTTCCCATAATTAAAATATAGTTGTTTGGTAACGTCAATTCCTCGTGAGTTTATATCATTTTTCACGAACTTATATTATTTTTTGAAAAGCAAATTTGAAGTAGATATCGTATAAAATAGAGAATATGTTTTTTTAAAGTTAAAATAGAGAATATGTTTTTTTTAAAGCCTAGCATAGTAGCATAGCATGCAAATTATGCTTTGGGGAAATGCATAATGTAAATATGTAATGTAATATTTGTGATTTTTCATCTTCCAAGACCAGATCAAATAATTATATCAATTAGCATCCACTAAAAACAATCATAGTAATTAGCTAGGCTACATTAGATTTCTACAAAAGAAATAGTATCATATTTTTTAGTCTTCAAAATTAAAATCATACCCATAAGGAATATCTCTATTTCCCATTAAGCCAGCAAATGATGGATCATCAATTTCTGGTATGAATGGGGGTGTTTTCCTTGTAATAATATCTTTGTATTGAGGATCGGTATTTGGCCAAAACCACAAGATATCATTCTGCACAGTGCTTGGATAAGCAGCTACACATGCTTTTTTGGATGTATGAATCTGAAAAAGAAAAAGTATATGCAAAAGTAAATGAGGATAGCATGATAACAAAACAAACAATATGGAAAAATCAATTAAATGCAACACATCTATGACATCAAAACTCTAAACCCTAAAGCAAATTGTTACACATTAACTAAAAAAATAGTCCATTTTTGAACACTAAATTGCATTTTTAGTCCTTTAACTAATTTTGGGTTTCGCATTGGTCTTTTACATCTGATTTGTTTCACATTGGTCCCTTTAAGTTACAAATATTTTTCTTCAAAAGCGACGGTTAAAAATGTATCGAAGGGAGTAGTTACCGGAGGTCCTTCAGGAGGTGCCTGAGGAATGAACTTGCAATCACCTGATCCATTAAAACACCAACCATGATACA
>Ga0315915_1007795_pt1 | contig 12702 bp, 10 predicted proteins | sample MpolbnodulesMG_FD_207738 | JGI IMG/M metagenome (GOLD analysis project Ga0315915, IMG submission 207738) | Medicago polymorpha root nodule microbial communities from Los Angeles, California, United States - branched nodules | ecosystem: Host-associated > Plants > Roots > Nodule | place: USA... | reverse complement strand
TTTGAGTGATACTTTAATATTAAATTTGTAGTTCTTCAGGAACAAAACATCACTTTTGAATTCTTCTGGAATTCATTCATAAATAATAAATACTATGTTTTTAAGTTCTTCAGACCCATCCAGCTTATTTAAACAAAAATTGAGCCTTTGAATTCTTCTAGGATTCATAGAGAATAAACTTTGGATTTTAGAATTTTTCAAGAATTTACGGATAATAGAGTTTTTTTTTTAATTCTGCATGAACGATGCACAATCAAAATATTTCTTTGTGCAGACAAGAATTCGCTGAGAATAATACTAAGTTCTTCAGAAACTAACCTTTTGAATTCTTCATAAATTCACATAGAATAACATTGAGCTCTTCAAGAACCATTTATTATATCTTTTTAATTTTATAATAGGAGATCAATTTGTATGCAATTCATGGGAAACATATTAAATTGGTTACGTATTTTAGTAAGTTTCTCAATTGTACTTAATACATAGAGCACAACAAAATAAGTTCTCACGATGTGCATAAGTTATTAGAAGAATAGCCACGGTTAAAATAAAATCATGAATATATAATTATGCATCACGAACAAACACAAAGTATTTTTTTAAATGGCACAAAGTATGATTTTCTTTAGGAATAGTTTAAACAGAATATTTTTTCCGCAAAGTATAAACAAATAAACTATTAATAGTTCATTCTTGACAGTGTAATATGTCATTTCTTACGGATTAAAAGCAACAAGAAAACATTACGTGTCCATTGATTTATTTGTTCCATAAAAATTGTGCTCTAATTATCATTACGTGTCGATTTTTAATTTATTTGTTCCATAATTTTTTTTTGTTCATATCAAAATGAAAAACTTTGTTCATATCAAAATGGAAAACTGTGATTACCTGTAACATGATTGCATCATCATTAGTTTGTTATAGAAAAAGTTTGCTCCTTCACAAATATGGATTCACATGCTAATACCTATGCAACCGTGATATCATAGATTTTAAAATGGCAGTCATTCATGCACATTCAAATATTATTCATCACAAAATTTAAATACAAATATTAAAAAATGAACATTAAGAACAAACGTACGATAATGATAATAAAAATTGTAGTACTTTTCCAATCCTTCAGTGATGTATATTTAATAAATTTTTGAGTTCTGCAAGAACTACATACTAAATTTGATAAATTATTTGTGCAATCCTTTAGGATGCATCACTGTTGAATTCATCAGGAATTCATAAAAAAATTGATCTTTAGCTGATCCTTCAGGAATGCATTAAGAAATTTTGTATGTGCAATCCTTCAGGGATGCATTAGTACCACTGTTGAATTCTTCAAGAATTCATTAAGAAAATTTTATAAGTGCTATCATTCAGGGATGCATTAGTATTAGTGTTGAATTCTTCAAGAATTCATTAAAAAAAATTTGTTTGTGCAATCCTTCAGGGATGCATTAGTATTGAATTCTTCAAGAATTCATTAGAGCTTCTTTATTTCTCTTTAAATAGTCCTTCAAGGATACAAAAGTAGATTTATATACCTTTTTAGTTTATTAGAGTATAACGTGTTATGAAAATAAGTAAATAGAGATAGTAACACAGAGAGAAGGAGAAGAAGAGAGAAATATTCTTATTCATTAATGTACCTTATAATGTTACAAATGAACTCTATTTATAGGAAAATAGAGTAGCTTATGGACTAAGCCCAATAGTCTAGTAGTATGGTCAATTAACCTATTTGCTATATGGACATCCACTTATAATATTCATAACAGAATAAAAGTTGTTACAAGATAATATAACCTATTACCTAGTAATAATAATAATAATAAAAGTTGCTTCAAGGATAATATAACTTAATAATAATAAATGTTGTTACAAAGATAACATTGAAATTTTAAATTAATTTTTGGCAGTGCAATAAAATTTGATCCCCTCATATTCCATTCTAAAAATCGAAACAGACACTTCAAATTAAAAAGAGTTTTGCTAACCAGTAACCAGTTTCCTCAGGGCGTTGGTTAAGAATTCTACAAATAGAAATTTTATCTTGGAAATGTAAAATGTTATTTTTGACCAAGTAATGATTACATGATTTTAAGAAAACTTGTTTGTTTTGGATGCTTAACCAATGCCCTTGTAATACTGGTTAACATTCTCCAATTAAAAATATTCTCTCCCATCTCCTTCCCTTCAAAACTCTGGAATCAAACTGACCCTTGAACAAATTTCCTTTTTTAAGTTTATGCAGCTAAAATATGGAAACGAAATCTTTAGAAAACGGGTATGGAGTAGAATATTTTTAAGTGAAAATGATATCTAACGCACAATGTGTGTGTAAGAGAGCAAGAGACGCCACAGTCATTGAATTCTTAAAAAACATTAAATAACCACAAAAACAATACAGAGGGCATATCCGTCATTCCACATCCCGACGCGTTATAGTCCAGAATCAGATCCTTCGTCCCAAACCACACTTTCAAACCACACTTCATTCTCAAAATTCCAATGGCTGATGTAACCTATCTCCGTCGTCACCACCACCACGAACCCGACGATGACCAAACCCTAATCCCTTTACCTTATTGGCCTTCCACTTCCGATCTCGACTTTGATTTCGATCTTTACTCTTCCGATCCTGAATTCCCATCCAATCACAACCACCGCTTTTCTCGCGAGAATTTCGTCATGGATCTCTTCCAACAACGCGTTGAACAATCTCAAATTACTAATCACACCGATCCAATTCATCAATCGTTAAACGACTCCGTTTTCGACAGTTTAAGTTTCGATTTAGGGTTCAATCCTTCCGACCTTCATCTCGATCTCAATATCGCCGCTGAAGAAGACGATGATGATTTTCCTGATATAACGATTTCTAGATCTGATCCAATTAACGGTTTACCTATTGTTGAGATTGATTCGGATTCTGAATGTGAAGAAGTTGATGGAAATGGAAACGGAGACAACGTGTTTTGTGGAATCTGTATGCATTCTGATGCTGATGAAGATGATTTTAGCAATGTAATTGAGGAAGAAGAAATTGGGAGTTTTCCTCTTCGTTGGGATTCGCTTCATTTGGAGGATGATCCTCAAATTTACGAGGATTTTGAGTGGGAGGAAGTTGATGGTGGTGGCTTTGATGATAGGGAAATTCTTGGTTTGATGTTTGCTGGTGATGATGACGATAACAATAACAATAGGTCTGTTAATGCTGGTCGTGCTCGCGGTACTTTGTTTATTGAACAAGAAGAAGAAGAACACGAGGAAGAAGATGGGGAAGAGGTTACTATGTTGAGGGTTGATGGAGAAGAGGTTAATATGATGAGGGTTGGTGGAGGAACGGAGAATCTTGATTGGCAAGTTTTGTTGAATTCCGCGAGTCCTGAAACTTATCATGTGATTTCAGAGCCTGATTTTGGGGATAATGATGATTACATTTACACTGCGGAGTATGAGATGATGTTTGGTCAATTCGCGGATAATGTGAATTCGTTTACCAGTAAGCCACCGGCTTCCGTAGCGTTTGTTGAGAATATTCTGTCAGTGGTTGTGACTAAAGAGGACGTGGATAACAATAATGCGCTGTGTGCGGTTTGTAAAGATGAATTTGCTGTTGCAGAAGAGGTGAAGTTGTTGCCGTGTTCTCATCGATATCATGGTGATTGCATAATGCCTTGGTTGGGGATTAGGAATACTTGTCCTGTTTGTCGCTGTGAGTTTCCTACTGATGATGCTGATTATGAACGTAGGAAAGCTCCAATGTTGGCTCGGAGCGCTTGATTGTGTATGTCATTGTTGTTAGGGTTGGATACTTGGATATGGTTTCACAATTTGTTGTTGCTAGGCTGTTAAGAGTTTAGGTTTTTTGGTCCTGAAAAATTGCATGCGTTTGTTAATTTTGGATTTTTCATATGGAGATTTGTAGTATAAGTATGTTCATCTGCAAATTGTATTATGGGATACATCATCAAAATGAATCAATTTCTAAGGAATATATACATTTGTTCTGCTATTTCAATGTTCATATTTGTTATTTTATCTTTCTTCTTCGATAATACAGTGCAGAACTCTGAAGTGTGATCAGTACCATCGACAATCTGAATGATAGGAGGTAGTGGAGGTTTTTTTTTAATTCTTTGACCATGATTCAGCACTTTTGAGTTTCATATGTTAATAGACCGATTGACTAACTTGGCCTATTAGCTTGTTTTCAGCTTGCTTCTTGTGTTCTGCTTTGTTGTTTAATAGTGGCTATCGTTGCCTTATCTTTTCATCCTGTATTCACTAGTCTTGGTGGCTTTTTTTTGCCTCTGAGGAAACAATTCTCGCCTGAGTCATTTTTTTTTCCAGCTGGTGTGTTTTTTAGGACTTGTTGTCGACTCATTGCAGTGTTTGGGTTTGATGACAATGGGAATTCAGCTTTATGGCTTCCCTGTATTTACAGGGAGTACAATACCTACTTTCTTGCATAATACGATGATTAAGCATTTTACTTATGCTTTTAGCAATAGAATTCTAGTTACGTTGTTCAAAAAGAATTCTAGTTACGTATACACTCAAATGTTTAGTGACTTATTTACAGTGGATTAATGAGGAATACAGAGATTACATTTTTGTTTGAGTTCCTTTAAGTCTGATATTTGTTTAGGAAAGTTATTATTTTGGTTGATACGAACACCTAGAGTTTCTTTCCTTTCTTAGAGGCCTACCTATTCAGCAGTGGATGTGAGGCGTGTTTCTGCATAATTAAGATACACGCTTAAGATTCGTAATCATGAATTTTATTACTAGGAGTGTCCATTATCACTTTTGAAACAATGCTATTTTTTTCATGGAAGTTGATTGAATAAAAATGACGAGACGCATGAGAGAGGAGACATTCTCGATCTTTTCTAGTGCACAATGACAAGGAGTTGGATTATAATGCAATAATGGATCTATCTGAATTCTGAAGTCGAGATCTCTTGACTGTGTGCTTTTCCTATCTGCAGTAAATCCGGTCCCAAATGATAATTATCTAAGTTAATAATTTGTCCTTCTGCAATCTATCATTCTTACTTACCCTTGGTCCAATCATTTGGCTTGGCATTCTCTATCTTTGCTACCAAGTTTTGCAAACTACTTTTTAAGAAGCTGTGCATTTTACAGTTTCACGCAGTTGTTTGTATGTATCTCACATACTTATTTTTTTATAGTACATTGGGTTTATTTCATTAAATTGAGTAATTTAAAACCTGCGTGTCACTAGCACACCTGAAGCATGCTGCTCTACAAGTTTCTGTCTTGTGTTGTGCTAGACCAGTAACTGCTGCTGCCTGCTATGAATTAGCCAAAAGATCCATACGTGATGCTGGAAATTGGCCTGTTTGAAACTCCACTTGAGAGTGGAAGCTAAGTACTGGTGAGTTGCCATTGGATTAGGTCACGAGAATCCTTATCATAGGAATATTGGACTTTTGATTAGCATAACTACTATATATATGCATTGACTAAGAAAGAAAGGGCCTTTTCAATGGCATGGAAAATACGTTTTGCAAACGTATAAACTTTGTCATATTAATACAATCCGTGTAAGTTAATGATTCATTTGTCATAGCCCGCCAGGGAAAAATGTAAGCTTATGAGGAGATAGTCTATGTAGGTGCCAATATTGCAAATCATTATTATTTTTTCCTTTCCCCATAAAATCTGGCATTGTCTTTAATTTAGAACGTGAAAACACTGCAATTAGCATATTCATTTTTGGACTAAATCCCTAAATGGCAGTTAACACGCATTGTGGTTTATTCTTGGGTAGGGTTACATACTCAATTAATTAATTATGACTAGAATTAGAAAAAAGAATTGCAGATAGAGTCACCTAGCTAGGACCTAGGAGCCAGCATTTTACTGAAATTGGATATTGGTCTATTCCGCAGCTGAGGTTGGGAGTGGTTTATTTTGTTGCTTTCTACCATGCTTTAGGCATGCATCAATCCAAAATTCAATGGCAACTAATTACTTGTATGTATCAAAACTTGATATGATTTTTTTACTATTTTGCATAACCATACTTTTCAATTTCTTATGTCTATGTTAATTACTGCCTCAACCATTTTGCAGAGCAAACGTTATATACTTCAACCGTAGTTTGATATTAATCGTGATCACCTTTGTATTCTTTTCCTAGTTTACAGAACCAAAATTATCTAGGACTCTGAACTTAACTAAAAATATTCATTAGTAAACTTAAATGCCAAGAAACTCCCTTACTTATGTTATCTGCATTAATTAATCTCATCTTTGAAAAATCTCCTAGCCTATTAATTCCCACTCTCTCCCTCGCTTTCTCCACGCATGAGAGCTTCAATTAGAGAGACATGGAACACAATGACGAGGAGCTACATGAAGTACCCTATGCTTCCGTGATACAGTACCTTTCCTATCCTTCTCCAACCCAGAAACCCATCATGAACTCAAGCCTGCAAAACATGGAAAATGGAGAAGGCTATTCTTTGACCCATCTGTATCCATCTCAAGGTTTATACGATATTCCATTTATAATCCAATGGAAGAGGAAAGAGCATTGGAGGAATCTCATAAATGAGAGAGCAGCAACTGAAGCAGAATGCACTCATGATGGGGTTAGGTGATAACTGTCATCGCCTATTATTTTAATCACTCTGAATATGAAGTATGAAACCAAAGTTATAATTCAAAGTCTTTATTCTTGGTTCTAAAATGTTATTTAGTATTTAAGGGAGGGAAAGTGGCGAGGTGCTTCTTTAAGCTCTTTACTTGCATGGTCTATTTGTGCATAATGCTTGCAATATTTTCAATTTTGGTTGTGCATTCACATAATAGCATCTCCAAAAGAGGTATCTAAGTGAGTTTCATAGAATGATGAACTGTTCTTATTTTTTTCTCCTCATTGGAGAAACCATGATGTGTCGGTGTGGATAGCGAAAAAAAGGTTAAAGTAGCTTAACTAAGATACTATATCATCAAATTAAAAGTTGGTTTATTTTCTCAAAATTAAAAGTTTGAGTTTCGTAAAAGTTGCTAAATTTTTCTGCCATTGGAGTAAAATATGGTTGAGTTGCATAAGTGTAATGTGGCAATATGGGAGCTACTTAATAGTGATTATGGTTTAGGTTCCTACGCATTCTTCCCTACAGAATGTAGATTCACTCCAACGACTGCAACTGCTGCTGCTCCAACTGCAATATGACGAAGTAATAAATCATTAAGCGTCGAAACAAAAATTATAAGCGCATAAAATAACATGTCAATTTGTTTACAGAATTAATGGGTGAATAATGGAAAAAAATACTGGGTGATAACAACACGGCAGAGACAAGCAAAAGTGAAACATAAATATGGACCAGTGATACACCACTTCAACCATGATATCAACCAAAAATAAAACAAGTCAATAGGGCTTATTATAGAGTTAATTAGAAGACAAGATCAGACAACTTTAAGATACAAAGTCAAAGGGAACTTGATGAAAGACCAACAAATCAGCTTGAAAACTGATATACCTGCAACAAACAGAAGAGGAATGTTTATGAGCGTTTTGGACAGTTTGCGGCTTTTTCCAGCTTCAGTTTCAGGAATGCTCAAATGAGGGTTCTCAGCAGCCTATGCTCAAATGAGAACCTGAACCACCAAATTTGTAGACACAAGTTGTCTCAAAGAGCCTATGCAATTCGATGAGACTCAGAGTTTCGCACCCTATGACCCAGGCCCACTAGAGTCACCCTTTCTCACGATTATGGAAATTCTACCAATTATCATTGTCTCTCGTAATTGGATTTCCAATAATCAGCATTATGAGATTCTACAGCGCCCATTGCATTTTTGATGAAAGACTCCTAGTGGTATTTGTTATTTTTCAAACAATGGGATCCGGGAACAAATTTCGCTCGTTTGGAGGACAAGACAATTATTGAGACTGGGTGAATGGATTCATGAGCCTTATGATCCTTTCTATGTTTGCTTCTTTGAAAACTGGTATAGTGGTATGAATGCACTGCAATTCTCAGATCATATTTCAATGGTAAGCCTCTAAACATTCCAGCATGTTCTAGGCGATTAATAGAACTGCCGTATATTGATGAATATCCTAATTATGTGGCACTTAAGTATGATGCACCACTTTTAAAATCAACATTGAGTTCTTGTAAAGATGCTTATTTAGAAATTGCCCGTGCCTTGTGCTTTTCTGTGAAAATAGTACTGCTAGATGCTTTCAGTTAGGTCAGATTGGGCACTTCCAACACTTTAAGAGAGTCAAAAGTGGTTATGTTTCTTATATGTTGGTATCTGTTAATGGTGGTGAAGATGGCTTGAACCTGCATCCTAGTCTACCTCTTGGTTGTAAAGATTTTGCAACACTATATGCCAATGAAAAAGGAATTATGGGTGGCTATACAATAAGAGTGTTGCAATTTCTTGTCCTGGTGCGTTGCTTAATCTCAATTTTTTTGATGTCGACTTTTAACATTTTCTTTGAACCAATAGTGCAGCACCATTCTTTTGCAACACCTACAAGTTTATTTACAAAAATAGATAAGGTTGAATCTATTTCACAATGCATGGAGCAGTCAACTACAAAAATGAACCCTGTTGTAATAAAAGAGCTCAATAGTTATACCATGTTGTTTCTCATTCAATTTGGAACTAGGCTTTATACTGGTCAAGCATATACTTATCTGCATGAAATTGCGAACTCTTCCTACACTAGTAATGTTGCACATGTGCCAGTTGGCCTTTATTGGCATATTGGTTTAGCTCCTGGGTGTATATATTACACAACACTATATGTTAGGAGCAAAGGAATTGTTTGTGGCTTCAAATTGAATTTTATTGTTCCTGTTCATTGCTTAATTTCCATTGGGTTTGCTTGCACAATTAAAAGTTGATGGAGTTGCACAAATTGACATGGTGGTATTTGTTCAGCAAGGAAAGAAGGTGTTCCCTAACTTTTGATAGACAAGAGTATGTGGTGGTTATTTGTCTTGATGATACTCAATTATTGCCTACCATCCTTTATGCTTGTGTGGCTAGACAATATGTGGCAGTCAAGATAATTGAAAGGCTAAATCTTTTAATTCAAGTTCATAGCAGGACATACACTTTTGCCATGTTTTCTTTGTTGTCCAATAGTTTGTGGTTGCTTAGGTCGTGCTTCAGGTCTTCTTATTCTCCACACCATCGTATGATACAACTTGATTTTAATGTGTTGGTGGAAGCAATTGATTTATTCCCTAGTTTGATCAAAGAACCCAAAATAATCTCTAAGCCTCATCTCCATCAGCAAACTGAAAACTTAACAGGAGAATTGTATCCAAGTCTCGTTATTGAGGCTTGTTTGGGAGTTTGAAGGGGAGGGGAAAGGAGGGCTTTGGCGGGTGGGAAATATAAGGGAAAATGGAGAAATTTTTCACATTTTTTGAATGAGTGTTTTTTTTAAGAGAATGATAAATTAATGCATATGATTAACATATTTTTAATTTTAAGAAAATTAACAAAACATAAATTAAATTTAAAGAATTCATATAAATCCTCCAAAACCCCCTTCAATACAATTTTTGAGTTCCCCCAAATGAGGAGGATTTTGTATTATAAAGAAAGATGATACCCCCAATGTCTTCCCCTTCAAATATCTTTTATTTCTTTCACTTGCTCCTATCCTCCCTTCCAAAGCCCTATCCTCCCTTCCACTCCAAACTCGCAAACAAAGCCTAAAGGCAACGTTCACCACACAACAAATAATATATAAAAGATATAGCAGCTTCAGTAGGAGAACCACAGAGATAACTTTATGAATAATAATTTTTTTTAAGATGTAGTCGTATAATTTCATCTATCAAGGAACGACTTTACATGTTGGGCGGGGGGGTCAATGTCATAAGGTATGCACAGTAAGGGAGGTAATTGAACATTTACAAACAAGATGGGAGTTGTGAGACTGAGACATTTAATCACAACTGGAGTTTAATATAATTTACCCTACTGGTTTAGTATACCATGGAGAATATCTCTCCCTCTACATAGAATTGAGGCAATCATTCAACAATGCCGAAATGGGGTTGGCAGATGGATATCCATCCAAATTCTGAATCATGGTTTCATCCATCCGCGCTTGAACTTCATCAGAAAATGTTAAGTCCTGTAGTAATTCCTCAAATGTTCGGTCTGCTCCATCGAGCGAATTGCCTTGATTGCTTGAAACCTTGGGTAGAGTAGGACTGCGACTTGAGAGCTCCACAACATTAACCTGGCATAAGTCAAGCACAATCATCATAGGAATCACAAAATCATCAAATAAATCAACAGACATCAAAATCAAGTTGTTCTCAAATCAACCTGTCTGTCTTGAGGTATATTGGCCTTCAATTTGGCTATAGCAATAGCACGTGATAGACCACCAATAGCATCAACCAAACCATGAGATACTGCGTCCTTACCGGTCCAAGTCCTCCCCTGTGCAACCTCTTCCATCTTGTCTACCTAGTGACAGGACAGTAGCGGTAAGTAACTATTGGATATACAAGGAGGAAGAACAGAAAGCATGGAAAATAGATTTTTCTTAAATAAATTTAAAACATACAGTCATTGCTCGGGAAAGAGCAGCTTTGTCTCGAAATTGTTTGTAAACATACTGTGTTCTCTTTGCAAATAGCTTTGCTTCATGTGGTCTGTACCAGAGATAGAGAGAGTGATTATATGTTCCTGCCTCAAATCAAATATAAATTGGTGCAACAAAAAAAAAAAACGGTACCAACCCATGAATCAATAAAAAGTAGAAAATTAAGGCCAGCACAAACAGTCTATATGAAACTTGGATAAAAAGCCCTCACCAGCAATAGCAAATTATATTCCTATAACGCAATGCCCCAGGCCTGCTTAAGGTGATGTCTACCAGTGCTTACACTGATGGGTGAGGGAACTAGGGCAGCTGCAACCCACAGATCCAAAAATAAAAATCTACATGTTTTTTAGTAAAGCAGAATAATCATAATAATACATTCAACCAATCTGCATCCCCAAAGTCTTTGCTATGTTTATGCTCCAACTTTTAGGGATATCTTGAGGATCTTTTCCAGGAATCCTGAAAAGGGCACCTACAATTGCTACCATTACTAACTGAATACACATGGAATCAACGCTAGATTTTATCAACTATCATCACACTTAATTAACTACTTCATCAAGGAACTTTCCTAATAATATAATTCAAAGAACATGACATTAATTAAACTACTTTATCAAGGAACTTTCCTAATAATATAATTCAAAGAACAAGAGATATATTGAACCCAGAATGGGGTTAAATGATTTTAACTGGATTCAAATATCGCAGTGAAGTCATAAAACTTTAAGTATCCCCATCTCAACAGAAAGTGTCTGACACTATAGTTAGATATCAAATGGCAGAGTGCACATTAACATTCTCTACTAGAATCTTCATGAATAAATAAGCAAAATCTATTAGGTACCTAAAAGAACGATGATCAGCTGCAAAGAGCTCGGCATATTTACCCCTTGATATAAGTTCTTTGTTGAAACCAATCTCCTCATCAAGTTTCTCGTAGTTAAATTTTCCTACAAAAGTAAGTTATGTCATCAAGTTAGTAGATTACAAAACCCAAGAAGAATATACGGAAGTGGAACCATGATTGTTCATGATGGTACCATGTCTCCCCTCATTATTTATGAGCTCAATTGATTTCTTTCTTTTCAGCTACAATTTCTCTTGATTGCATACGATTACCATTCAAATGATATTTCAAACTACTATAGTATTTTAATCAAAATAAGTTCAAAACGTAATTGACATAAAACTCAGTGAAAATGCTCGTAATATAGCTATAAGATCACATCAAGTGTGGAGCCTCTGCGGATATCTTACACAACTATCTTAGGCAAGGAGATAAAAAAACACGGATTTTAGCTGAGTGCATGGCCATAATAAGCCTTCCCTAAATTGAGTGAATATGGCGGAAGACCAAAAACCCAAACACGCCATTGCAACCTATGGCGCCGCCATGTCGGGCTTTCTTCACAAATTTCCTATGACGGTTGTCCAAAAACTCGCCACGCCAGTCCGCAATGGCGGCGCCAAGACCACCATTTAACAACACTGCCATTTAGGATCTAACACATGGATGACCTCGTCTGTTTCAATTATACCAGTATGTGCATGTTGGTTAATAATTCACAATAAATCTGTTATTAGTTGCAGTTAAATTATTATCCATGCATAGCCTTCTCCTTTCTCTTACTCATGAGCACTCCAATCGAACCGGTTAAGGTCAGATTTTCTGCAACGATAGCATCTGCTCCCATCGCCATATAGTATCCTCCGCTTGCTGCCACATCAGACATTGAAGCAACAACTGGTTTTTTGGCCGCAAGAAGCCTGATTTCTCTCCACATTCTGTAGACCATGATATATCAAAACTTTATCAGCTAATTGTGAGTTAATAAATTAGTGTTTTTAATATATTATTTGAGTCCGTTTTATTTAGATTTGATTTCGTTTTATTTAATATTATTTCCTTTTTAGAACTATTTTACTTCAGTTGCAAGTTATTATATTTCAGGAACAAATATTTGATAGATTGAGTCTTGGAGCAAAAGAAAGAGGATTAGGAGCTGATTCGGGATGAAAATACGAAAATATGGGACAAAAATATGTCACCCCCAAGT
>Ga0315915_1007793_pt1 | contig 12706 bp, 7 predicted proteins | sample MpolbnodulesMG_FD_207738 | JGI IMG/M metagenome (GOLD analysis project Ga0315915, IMG submission 207738) | Medicago polymorpha root nodule microbial communities from Los Angeles, California, United States - branched nodules | ecosystem: Host-associated > Plants > Roots > Nodule | place: USA... | reverse complement strand
AGAGAGAGAGAGAGAGAGAGAGAGAGAGATTTGGGGAGGGGGGGGGGGATGAAACGGTGTTTGTTTGTTGCCTCCGTGAAAGTGAAAATGCGACACTCACTATGGAAGAGGATGAAAATGAGATGTGATTGATGGAAAAAGGGTTTGGTTTATTTATAGTGTCTTAAACCAATAAAAAATGAATCAATTTTGACCAATATTTAATGCAAGTTTAAATTTTTTTTTATCTTTTTATTTTAAAATTTTACATGATTCAACAAATACATTATTCCAGTCAAACAAAAAAACAATAATACAATTTTTTTTTATTTCTTTCCTTCAAAAAAAAAAATTCTTATTTTAAACTTAGAATTATTTCATCCTCTAGAAAAAACATTAGAATGATTTCAAAGAAAAAAATTAGGTTACGTTTGTTTCAAATTTATTACATTTATTTTGGGAATATAAAAATGAGAGTTTTATTCTTAGACATTTAAAAAAAAAATGTTTGATTAATATTTATATATTCTCGAGAACCTTTAAAATATAGAGGTTAATGAGTAGTTACACATGAATTTATTCTCATCTTTGTTGGAACTTTTTATTCCCCTTCTTTTCAATGAGAATGTTTTGTTTTCCATAAATCTTTTATACCCATAAATAAAATTTAATAAACTTGTAACAAATATTTAAATGCATATTTTTATCATTCTATAATGTATTACCATAAATATATAAATATAACTTGAAACAAAACACACCTTAATTTTACATATTGAAAATACATAAAATTAAGCAAGATGTTGGTACATATTTCCTCTTAACTTGTGTTTTCAGTTCGCCTAACCTTACATCTGTTGTTTTTTCGCCTAAATTTTAATTGGATAACAAGATAACTACTTTTAGATGTAAACAATATTATTTAACATGAGGTCTTGACAAGTTTATAAAGTAAAATTCCACCATGTTTTGTACAAGAATGCGAGTTACACGGGGTTGTTTCATTCTTCACATATATTATAGTCATAGAAATTAACATTCTCGAGAGTGTCTTTAAATACCTAAGCAAAAGACAGAGGTTTTAATGTAGAAAAAAGTATATGATTTTGATGTTAAAAGTTTTTGCACTACAATAAACTTCATGGTTTTAAACAGTGATGCTATATAGTACAAAGCCTTACCTACAAAAATTCACGAATGCTTGACACTCTCATGTGCTTTAGTTCGTCTCCCATAAAAAAAGTTGAAATTTTAAACTAAATAATAAATAAACAGAGAATACAAGACCGACTCACATTTTTTTTGAAGACCGACTCACTTCTTGCTCTACAGTTTACATACTCACTGAGTCATAAAACATAGCAACAAAACGATGAAGAAAAGGATGTAGTTTCTTCTCATGCTCAAGTAAACCTTTTGAATCAGGGAATGAGATCTAGAGATACAAATAGCAACAGTGCCAATAGAAGAAACTACGTCTTTTTATGCATCGTTTTGTTGCTATGTTTTATAACTCAATGAATATGTAAACTGTAAAGCAAGAAGTGAGTCGGTCTTGAAAAAAAAAATATGAGTCAGTCTAGTATTCGTTTGTTTATTTATTATTATTTAGTTTAAAATTTCAACTTTTTTTATGGGAGTCAAACTAACACACATGGAGGTTGTTGGTTGAAAAGGAGAGTTTGTTGTATATGGTGTTGGTGGCGAGGTATGGAGAGGAATGAGGTTGGTTGTTAGATGGTGGGAGGTATGCCTCTGCTTGGTGGCGTGTCATTGCTGCTTTGCGTAGGGAGGCGTGGTTCCGTGACCATGTCAGACAATTGGTGGAGAATGGGAAAAATACCTATTTTTGGTCGGATGTGTGGGTTGGTGAGGTGTCCTTCAAGGAAAGGTTTAGCAGATTGTTTGAGTTGACGGTGTCCAAATGGGTGTCTGTGTTTGATATGTTCCATTTGGGGTGGGGGGAGAATGGTGAGGCGTGGCAGTGGAGGTTGTTTGTGTGGGGAGAGGAGCAGTTGGGGGAACTATGTTTATTACTTCAAACTGTGATTTTGCAGGTTGACAAGGACGACAAATGGCTTTGGAATTTGGAAAAATCTAATGCTTTCTCTGTTCGTAGTGCTTACAATTTTCAGACTGCTCAGCCTATTGTTGATGCTCCGGTGGATGTGAAGATGCTTTGGCATAAGGATATACCTCTGAAGGTTGTGGTTTTTGTTTGGCGTCTGTTTTGGAATAAGTTGCCAACAAAAGATAACTTGCTTCGGCGTGGAGTTATAAATAATGATTCTAGTCTATGTCTTACAGGATGTGGCTCTCTGGAAACCGTCAATCATTTATTTTTACATTGCGCTTTTTTTGGGTTGGTTTGGAATTGTATTCTCAGATGGGTTGGCCTTTCTATGGTCGTCCCGTTCTATGCCTCGGATCATTTTAATCAGTTCGGTTTAGGTGGTGGCGGTCCTCAAGTGCGACAATCAATATTAAACGTCATTTGGTTTGCTACTGTGTGAGAAATATGGAAAGAAAGAAATAACAAGATTTTCAATTGTAAAGAATGCTCGATTATGCGCTTAGTGGACAAAATTAAGTTATTGTCCTTCTCGTGGTTGAAGGAGAAAATTGTTATGTTTTCCTTCGATTATCATGGTTGATGGTTTAATCCCCTTGCTATGTTTGCCATCGGTTAGTTGTTATGTCTTTCGTTTTTTTTGTCTTTTTGTTGTTTTTTTTCATGTTTGTAATTATTGTTCAGACTTTCATGTTTTTCTTGGGCACACCTTGTGCTAGGAAGGACATTTTGTTTTGATAATATATTCTATTTTAGCCTCTTAAAAAAAAAACAGATGGGAGTGTCACGCATTCGTGAATTTTCATAGTTAAGGCTTCTCACTATATAGCATCACTGAATATAAAATGCATAAAGTAAACTAATGTTAAAATAGGGGGGACAAAAAATAAGGCAGCAAAACTTCAATTTTTTTATTTTTAAATAGAGAGAGATCAAAAGTGTATTTATATCAAATCTTTTTTATCATTTAAATTTATTTAAACTTTTGTTATTGTAAGTCTTAGTTCAACCGACAAATACTAAAATTGTTAGGATGAAGATTTGTGGTGTCTCAAGTTCAAACTCAAGATCTGTGTGTTTCATCTGGTGTTTCATCTAGTATTTGAAATATAATCCATCTACGTAACACCAACACCAAATTGATGGAGAAGATCTCACCCCATTCCTTCATAGATTAATGCAAAATAAAGGCTCCAACCCATATTTGATTACCTCTAACTTACTGATCGAAAGACATGAAAGATATGGACAGAAAAATGAGGTATGCATGTTGCTTTCTGAGACGGGATTGGATTAGAGCCAACAATAATTTCCACCACACAACCAAACACATGCTTAATTTCCGCTTTTCAACAATCTATTTTACTTCTGAAGCACCAAGATTATTTCAGAAACTTCAATTTGGTATTTTCTCTCTATTGCCTAGAAGATCAGCTAAAACAAACTCTTCAGGATAATTATGGATATCAATAATAAGTGGAAAAATCCAAGATAGCTCTTCCCACTACATTGTGGTGTACTTTTATATATTTGAATTTCAAATTAATGGCCATAAGAATTAAGAATGATGTTAAGGTACGAACAGTGACTTAGTATAATAATAGCAAATACAATACTATTCAACATCATGTTTTGGCAACTAGATATACTCGACTGAGAAATGCTAGGGTCACACCTACTAACACTCTATTTCAAAACACCTAACCATAATTAGCCATGTCATCGACTTTTTTAATTCATTTTACCTGATAACCTGCTTCATCTTTACATTGATATCATTTATTTTATTATTATATCAGATTTTAACTTTTCATCTTCTCTCATAAACCTTCCACAAACCCAGTATCTCCAGGTTTGTAGTTTTCACCCAATTGAATAGCACAGAATTATACAGTAATCGTCCTCCAAAATTTAGCCCAAACACTAAGCAATTACACAAACATGACATATAAGCTTTAAAAGAGAGCCAATTTTAATTTGATTTCTAATCGTCCTCCATATTTTATTCTTCGTACATTGAGTTTGTTGCTGTAATGAATGGCAATTTTTATTTGATTGCAAATCGTCCTCCAAATGAAAAATAAAAGTCACTTAATTACTGTACAATAACTAAAAACAAAGTAGTATAACAAAAAGAGGACTACAAAAGTCTGAACAAAAAACAACAGAAACTCAAAAGTAACATGTTTATATATATTTTCAATTACAACAATCCAAAGCAAAACCCATTGAAAACATGTTATGGAAGATTGGAGATTTTTGTTCTCTTTGGATACAAACACGTAGGAGATGAGATGGGTCAGATTTACGAACAAATGTGATGAAGCTTATGCCATACAAATAGGAAGGAGCCATGGACAGGTTTGAAGAAAATTGAGATGAAATGGCTTACAGAAGAAAAAAACGACTAGATCAGAAGGAACGAGAATAAGATGGTCAGATGTATACGAGAAAGAGTCACATAGATAAGAAGGAGCCATGGAGCTCTTTTTGTTTTGCTTACTCAAAGAGATAGAGTGCTGGACAAACGAGTTACAGGCAAAATATTTTAAAAATAATTCTAAATAAAAAAAGTGTTTAGAAACTTGTAGTTCCGGTGACCAGTAAAGGAGTTAAAAGAAGTGAGTGATGTGGCAAATTATAATTGAAGTGTGTTATAGGAGTGTGTTAAAATGAGTGACTATAGCATTTCTCATACTCGAATATCATATGAATATTGATTCAATGATCCGGAGCAACAAGTAAATGAATTAATCTAGCATAAGAAGGTTTGGATAGTCATATCCTTATTAAGAACTCAATCACGTTCGCTTATTGCTGTCAAGTGCTCGTCAATTTCGTCGGTGGACAAAACTCTAAATTCTGGATTATCCTTCTGCACAACTCCAACCTAGAAAAGGAGAAAAATACAACCATTTGAACAAATCCTACCAACGAATTAACAGTAACACAACCAAGGAAGAAGTTGAAACAGATGGTAATTAAGGAAAATAGGGTGTTTTATTGATACGAATGAAAATGGTAAAATAGTAGAAGAGAGTTTCTCTAACTACTCCCAGAGCAAAGCTCCGACATAACTCAGAGAGGAATCCTACTCTGGCCCTAAACAGAAAACTTATTCCGTCCTAATCTAGAACTCCTAAGTCCCCTTTATATACAAATAAAGAGAACATTCTAGTATCTAGTATTTAACTCTAATGGGCCTCTTATTATTTAATCCTAACGGGCCACTTACTAATAATCTACTTAAACCTAATTAACTACCTACTAATTACTAAAAACACCCTCTCATACTAGGTCCTAACACATATTATCATTATGTAAAAGTATTTGTGGGATGAAAATAAGCACAAACTTTTATTCCTTAACCAATAAATTTAGAACATAAATACTGGCAATCTGATCTATACCACAACAAACACATAGTTTCAAAATCACGAAACAATATCATGAAGACATAAAGGTATTTGAGAATTAAAATTAAGTCCTACCTCAATCTCAGTTGCCTTAAAATCCTCTTGAAGAACTGATTGCAAGGCAGAAATGGCAGTCTGAATAAAAAAAACCATGGAGATCATAGAATTAGAACCTTAAATGGATATCGGATGACTGTTTAACAAAACCGATAAACAATATATATTTACAATAGGTTTATACTGTCTCCAACGACATTGTAATTTAACAAAGCACAGAAAGGTTTAATAAATATCTGAAGTTCGGCTTTACTACATTATCTGACTGATTTAACTCTCAGAAATACAATAAATATCAACACTATCCCCCCAGTTAGCAAAACATCCAACACTAAGATCACTTGCATAACATTTCACTATGTTTTGCCAACTTCTCGCCTTTTACTAACTATGGCCAATCTTCAGCATCCAAATATATCCAATATTCTTTCAGATAATTCTAATGCAGATTAATAATCATAATGGTGGAATATAATAGCATAGTATATATTTATCGAGAAAATTTGTAAGATTTGCCAGGAAAGGAAAATATGAGAAAAAAATTGATTGTTTATCAACATTGGCCAACTTGTAAAGTGTTCTCAGGAGAATTAGACAAAGCTGAATGCATAGAAGAATCCATCATCGAGCGCAAATCACAAAGCAGAACATGAATTGGGCTATGTCACTGTTGAATGTGGTGAAAGAGAAAGTGGAGAGAAAAAAATATGAGGGTTTTGAAACCAAATCAGACTCTTGGTACCGTATTTTGATTATGGTAAGGAGTAAAAAGAAAACTAATTTCAAACTGTAACTTTGTAATCAGATAACTTTACAAAGAGTAGAATCCCCTATAGATAGAGACACTAACTATCAGTAACTACCGCGTTGAAAAACTGCAACTTACTGACTGTGTTTTACTTGGTTACTATAGTAGATCATTCCAGATAAGTCTAGACCAAACAAGGAAAGTCTATAGGCTACCTGATTAGCAGCAATAAGAATGGGAGAGACTAGGCTCTCAAATAATTAGGCCCATGTGTATTTGTTAGTGTGTTGTGTGTCTATGAATAGAATAAGGATGGCATATGTAAACTATCAGGTTGTTGCTATATTTGGTATGGAAAGGGAGAGACTAGGCTCTCAAATATCGTAGAGGTTGTAACTTTCAGTTCCTGTTTGTATTAGGCGGTTATTACTCTTTGCAATTGTCTAACCACCTCTCTATGGAAGTTATTCATAGAAAATAACTACTTTGTTCATCAATATACTATCATCTATTATATTAAAAGTGTTGCATCCATTACGTAGCCCATCATTTACCCAATTCATTTCATACTACGTCTATCAGGGTGTTCATATAGTCCAATAACATGGTAGTCTCCCCTTTTATACCAAAAAAAAGTTGACTAAAAGAATGTCAATTTCTCAAGCTAGACGCATGGATCCCCATAACATATAGATTATCAACTTAATAGAAAGCAACTACACCTTTCACACAAAATCTGACTTGCAAAATGGGAGTGAGGAAAAAATTGAACAAAGCAAAAATATTACCTGAACTGTCTCGGCATAGGTAAATGAAGGGTCATTCTTCATCTTCTTTTCCAAGAAATTGATTGCCTCTTGGTCCTTTAATCCAGCACTTGTGGCCTGAGTACATAATAGATTTTTAGAAAAATAGACACTTTAGTTTCTGACATCAAGTGCATATAGTTATGGTAACCGATCAAGGACACGTGAAGTGCTAAAGAAAGTAAGAAAACAACATCTCTTTTTAATGGAAAATTGGCATGAGGCATCATTGTAATGCAAGGAATCCAAACCATGTTGGCACCCCAAACATTACCTATCATCTGCAACACTCCAAAAAACTAATTATAAATGAGAAGGATGCGAAATTGGAAGGCGAAAACCAAAACCCAATGAACAAAGAATCGATCAATCTGTGGCAAGGAAGACCTACTCTATTTTGGTAAAAGTCTTCCTTTGTAAAACTTGGAGTTAAATCCCACTAAAGAAACTTTATTCTTCCTCTTTTTTTATTTTTTATTTCTCTCTTTTTATCTCTTTCTTCTCTCCCAAGAAACTATGATTATGACTAACCGTCCAACATTGTTGATGTTCTTCTTTCAAGTTCTAAGTGGTAAATACTAGAAGTTACAATTTTTAAAAAAAATAATGGAAGTTAAAAAAATTATGCAATTACTTAAAAACTAAAGAAAAAATAGTAAAAATAAAGAATAAAATTGGAAGAAAAAATGGCTACACCAAAACTCGGTATCTATTGGTATAGATTACACACGTAAATGATAATTATTAAATATAATTTATGACCTACTTATGATAAGTCTAAGTAAAAAACTGATAATCATAAAGAAAAAATTTACCCTCTAAAGTGGGAGCTCTTTTAGAAGAACCAAATTTAATAAAGAATCTTAAACATTTATGGAATTGAAATTACTATGGGCAAGTTTTTCATCTTCTCCTAGTAAACAACTCAAATAATCGAACATCAAAGTAAGAAATAATCTTGAATGTACCTTGTGGCCAAAGTAATGACCAGCAGGGTCACATTTGTAAAGCTGGGGCCCAAGTTCATCATCAATACCCAAAACCATAGCAACTTCACACCACAATAGATTAAAAATCACAGAATGAGAAAATGACATCAATAATGACAATAAGTAATTTATTTTATAAAATATAATACAAAACAAGTATGCAACTTTCGCACAGGGTGAAAATTGTTCATCAGGGAAAACTTAAAGGCAAAGAAACACGTACCTACTCCAAGTGGTCTCATATAAGCATGTTGAGTATAGACTTGTGATTTGTCTGCAACCCTGTCAGCATAAAAGAATACAAACTTCAGATAAAAAAAATGCTATCAACAAATTGTAAAACTTACGAACATGTGAAATTTCTCATACTATCTTTGTTATTACGTTAGTTTATCTCCTAGGATCAATTTCTAATCTTAAGGATTTTAAATTATCTTCTAAAATTAGTTTCCATATTGCTTAGTTATTATCATTATTTGTTTCTTGATTTTCCTACTTATTTAGGGTTAGTGTTCAATCAATCTTTTGTATAATGATAGTATCAAGCATATTTCACCATAATTATCATATTCTTTTACTCTTTATTTTTTCTTTTCTAAAATAATGAGTTTTAAAGGAAGACATGAAAGAGTCATAAGCAGCTAGAGTCTAGTAATGTAGCAGCACATGCATACATATTGTTAAAAACTGTATCACCTACCATTTAGACAGCACATCCACAGGCATCTCATATCCATATCTAAAGCGATACTCAGCAGCTTCATTTCTTGCTTGTTGAACTAGTGTCCTGGCATCAGCTGAAAAGAAGTGAGAAATAAAAATATTTTAGATCAAAATAAATATATTAACATATGTCAACTCACAGAAAAACAACATTATCATTGTCTGTGATTTAAATCAAATACATTTTATCACATACCATAGTTCAAAATATATTCATTTTTTGGGGTCGGAATCTAATATATTTTATCATATACAGTTCAACTCACAGAAAAATGATAGGTTTAAATACATATTTGGTTTCTGCTAGTATATCAAATTTTAGTTTTTGTTTGTATAAATATGTCTTTTGGTTTTCCTCCCTATAAAGTCAGATCCGTTATTTTTACTCTCTTGCATCATGTACATCTAGCATTACAAAAACGATGATATGGCAAACGGAGGTCCACATGTGTCATTTTATCTGATGTGGCATCCATTATCATCATCTAACTCCCCATTATGAATTTAATTAAATTAAATTAATATAAAAAAGACCTAAATTAAGATTTTTTGTATTTCCCTTAATTTGCTCTACAACCTACACAATTCATCAACCAAAAAACACGAAAGACAGAACAAATACCACGCAAATTACAAAACTAGATAACGGCTTGTGCTATATCTGCTCCTGAATGCAATGGAGGGTGAGGTCACAAAAGATGGTTGGAGACCGGTACAAAGTGAGCGATAGATGCATATATTCTTTACTAGAATTAGAATGATAACTTGTTTACTTTCTAAGAACATTATCAATTTTCATATTCAATTTCTACTCTGTATGTGGGTGGTCGGAATGACATTTGGTTATTGATTTTCCATTTTAATTGAAATAGAGAGAAGATGAAAGCTAACTTGAGAGAATACACTTCCAGAAACATTGAAAATAATGTTTTAGAAATTTTATATTCGATCTATTTTTAAAATATATTTTATAATCCCTTCTCAAATGTTTGTATTATTATTGAAAATGGAAACAGGAAACACTAGAATTAAACGGTGCTGAAAAAGTGTTAAATGGATTTCACAAATCTAGAAGAAAGTACTGATAAGAAGATGCAATAAAGAACATGCATAAACGGGATTGAAAATGAGTTAAATCAACTTCACAGATCTAGAACAAAGGATATAGATGTAATGAAGAACATACCTGTGATGCCAGTGGCCAGTAAACCAAGGTACTTGGTAATAGGAAAGAGATGTGTAACACTTGTATGGTCTAAGAGCTTGTCCTGCAATGAACAGTCCCACCTAATCAGCCACACAAATACTCATAACAAGCAAAAGAAAAAAACCTAACAGTGAACTTCTTGTACTCACCGGAACCTTTTTCTGAGTAACCACACAAACCGAATCTTTTCCCCTAACACCAATCGAGGTTATCCCTGCAGACTTAACAGCCTTGAAAGCATACTCTGTTTGAACACATTCAAAAAAAAAAAAACCCAACTCAGAACAATACAGCCTAACAAACTACACAACTCATTTCCAAACAACCGAAATCAAGCCTCTTTAGTCATTACATTGTTGTGTAATTTTTCTGTTTTTTTCAATCGCAAATTGTAGAAAATAGTTATATGTTCAAATTCCGTGATACTACAGTTGTATGTTGCTTCTGTAGCCACTATTTAACAACATATTGTACTAAATAGCGTATTGCAGAAATACAACAGTTCGTTCAAATTCCAGATAAATACAAGTGAAAAAAACAATTCCGTATTCTTGTTAACGACAATGCTGTCAACCTTGGGGGGTTGGCCTGGTGGCATAGGCTTAGGACTTTGGAGTGTGCTCCTCTCAAGGTGTCAGGTTCGAATCCTCTAGGTGCAAACAATTCATGTGTTGGGCTAGTCCACAAGACCACAACGGGTTTTGCTTTGGGTTCAATTGGCCCACGGTGGAATTGGTCCCCAAATTGGTCCATCCATGTGCGGGAAACCAAGTTTCCAAATAAATAAAAAAACTGACCTGTTCAAATTCCACTATACTAAATTTGTATACTGCTTCTATAGCCACAATTTGACAACACATTGTTCAAAATTTGCTTTAACAACGCCAATTAACAGTTTCGATTTCCACTTTCCTAATGCTTTATGAAATGCAAAATAAACAGATAAAAAACAACTACAAACCTAGCTGAATAAACCATTACACAGTAAATTTATTTAATTGAAATAAGTGATATCAAATAGACGAAGAAAAACAAAAATTGAAAAGAACTAAACCACAATTTAACCTAATAATACACACGTACCGACTTGATAGAGGCGCCCCTCCGGTGAGAAAATAGTGATATGACGATCGTATCCACCTCCGCTTCCTCTACTCATGTTTTCTTATTGCCTATTTCGGTAATTTACTGCTCGATGGATGATGCCGATGATTTCCTTCTTCTGTAGAATGGGGATGTTTTTGTAGGCAGGCTCAACTTCCTACTCAAGAAAAGAATCAAATAACCGAGATACTATAGAAATTAAAAATGATTATTTTGGTTGTTTGAGTATAGACAAATTATAGATATATAGGTTTTTTTTTTTTTTTTGTTAAATGACATAATTACACTTATATCAAATAAATTACCAAAAAATAAATAAATCAAATTTTACAGTCAACCTCAATATAACCTTTTTTTTATAAGCGGAGAGAGGACATGCATCAAGAGGCAACGTCGGTATCCCAACTAAGTTGGCACCTCGAGTAACCTTCATCCTATGCCGCCAAACTCTAAAGATTTTATTAAAAAAAGGGAAAAAATAAATACAAAGGAGGGGGGACTAGGCCAAAACCCTCAAAGAAAGAAAAATAAATCAGAAAGCAAAAAACTCCCCAAAAACAAACTATGGAAATTTGTAGTTGGGTAATCCACATCTATCCCGAAAGAAATCGACGGACAACTCAGAAGGAAGAGAATTTGGAAACACCCTTGCAGAGGTGAGATCAGCCTAAAGATGTCGACTACGCTTGACATTCATTGGGCAGTTGTAGAAGGATCACCCCGAGCACGGGTTTTGGTAGGCTGCTTCTGTAAGACTTGTTGTAATTTTAATTTCTGTTTCTGCTTCCTTGTTAGAACCACTGTAAAGTCTTCAACAGCTGATCTCTCATCATATTGACGCACTCGTTCCCATAAATCTAAACCATGCTGAATATTTTTGCTGGGATGAACTTCCTGTTGTTGAATTTCGGCGGTCACATGTTCATCCTCATGATTATGCGATACATTAATATTAACATTTGCTTGCACAACCTCTTCAGTCCCTTCAAGTGATATCACGACATCCTCATGGGACACTACATAATTATCAATGGAACGAGCAGCCATGGGGGATTGGTTTAAAACAGAATGCACGTCAACATGCTCAACCAAATTCTCTGTCTGAACCTAAGGCGATTCCACAGATACCTCATGCACGTCATCGTGCTCAACAATTGATGAATGTCGTATATGCTCATGGGCACCCTTGGGACTATCCACCAGCTCCTGTGGGCACGAATGATTATGTTCCATATCATGCAATTCATCGTGCCCAACCGGGGAAACAATTTCAAACATTGGCGTAGCTAGTGGCAGCTCTTCACTAGAAATGCTGTCAAAAACGTTATGTAGTGGAAAGCTGAAAGTGTTGGAACAAGGGTGTTTCACAAGTCACCTATTGAGTTTTGACAATAACAAGGTATTAAAAATTTTCAATTGGATATGCTAAACAATTTGTTCAAGTGTGCAGGATCCATAATCAAAGTACTATTCTTAAATATTCTGATTGAACAAGTTCAAGAGCAAAGGAATTTATTTGAAGCTTAAAGCATCTGGAAGAATGAGTCTGAAGAACTGCGTCTGAAGAAACGAGTCTGAAGAAGAGCTCTTGAAGACACGTCATCAG
>Ga0315915_1007790_pt1 | contig 12709 bp, 9 predicted proteins | sample MpolbnodulesMG_FD_207738 | JGI IMG/M metagenome (GOLD analysis project Ga0315915, IMG submission 207738) | Medicago polymorpha root nodule microbial communities from Los Angeles, California, United States - branched nodules | ecosystem: Host-associated > Plants > Roots > Nodule | place: USA... | reverse complement strand
ATGCATATAGGCCTTAGGAATGAGTTGCATTTCCCAGCATACATGTCGATGTAATAATGTTGTTGTATTGTGATTGTTATGTGCATACATGATGTGCAGATGGTGATGTATAACTTCATGAAGGATTATGAACATGTTGTAAATGATGAGCAATGATGTTTTGTCTATTTATATATTATTCATGTATTCCAACTAAATATTATGATGTATATTCTCACCCCATTTGTTGTTGTTGTATTTATGTGTCTGTACTCTTGGAGTACATATACTCAGGACGAGGAGCTCTAGTAGCGGGACGCTTAGAAGGTGACGACAAAGATTTACTTCCATTGTTGTTATTTAGTGATTTTATGTAGTCGAAAAATACGTGCTCTGATCTGTAACACTAGGGTTGGAGTCAAACGTTGAATTTTTAATTCCAAGAAGTTTAAGTCTTGTGAAACTTTACATTATTTTCCACAATAAATGTTGAAGATCAAATAATTTGTTTATGAAATATTTTGAAGTATTCTCCGTTGCTGAAATATGAGGCATTATTTATTTATTTAGTGATAGGTTAATGAGCATGTGTAACATCCTTTTATTTAAATATATTCTTATTATTTAATAAGTCAACGTCGAGAATTAGGGTGTTACAGAAACAACCCAAAAATTAAAATATTTGAAAAAAAAAATACTAAAATCGATTAAGTTTGGTTATTTAAAAGTGATTTTTACACTCCAAATAATAAAATTAATAACAAAATATTTAAACTTAACTATCATTGATATTTAAATTATAAAGAAACGAATTTGTTTTTTTTAAAATGGTGATTTTTGTTTTAAGCAAATTAGAAATTGAATTAAAATAAAAAGGAAGTACAATACTGAGGGCATGAACTTGACCTAGATAATCACAGACTCAAACCCTAACGGGTGATACAACAATCAATACACAAGTGGTAAAGAAAACGACTCTAAACAACACTGCTACAGACAACCCAACGAACCCACGTGTGGATGCGAAACCGAACTGCGAAAAAATGCAGAGTGAATGTTTAGAGTATCAAGGTAGGCGTATGAATCGTTTGCTAGTTCAGAAACGATCCACGTTCCAACAAGTCACTAAAAAACATCAGCAAGCCAAAGCGCCCTTTCGAGCCGTATCAATTCGATCGAAGTCCAAATCAATGAACAAACGATGGAACTCAGTCCACCTACGGTACAACTGTGACGGATGAAACAATTTTGCAAATACGATTAATGACTACTACCGCCAACACGGAGCTAATACGCACCAAACTCTTTTGAGCAACATCTGGTGAATCAAATCCACGCAGATAACAAAATTTTATGGAACTAGATCTTAAGTCTAGAAAATCCATATTTAAGATTAACAACAAACCAAGATCTGGATCAAACCTCCACCAGCTTCATCTTCCTGGAGAAAACAAACAAACAGATTAAAAAAACAAAAACCACCTGGAATAGAACATGAGGAGCAGTGGTGGTGCCACCTACGGCAGCAACCCCCCAAACTTCCGGCGTGGAGGAGGTAGAAACCCCAACCTGCAGCATTTGTAGAACAAACTAGAACAAAACTGAACCAAGCTTGAACCAAAGACAGATCCAGAACCACCTTTCTGATGCGGCGGAGAAAGCAACATGCCTTGACCTAGCCAACCAAGATTCCGTGTGACCCATCTACCCATAGATCGATATGGAACAAGAGCAAATTACAACAGGCAAAAGAACCAACAACAAGCCGACAAAGGAACTCACCAGAGCTTCAGCGGCGACGAACCACCCGCAACCAGCAAAACAACGACGGAAGAAGGAACCGGAAGTGCAGGATGAACTGCCGCCGAAAAGGAAGCAGAAATGCTGATGCGGAGGACGATTGTCGCTCATTGCACCACCAAACTTTGACCCTACATCTCTAAAACTCATATTTGGATGGGTGGGGAGAAGTAAAGGGTAAGGCGGTTTAGTGTTTGATTGCGTTCAGAGAAAAGAGAAAGAAGAGAGAGGAAAGTAGTATTCTTCTCTATCTTCTTTTTAAATCTTTGTACTTGATTTTAAATGGTGATTCAAAATTAGTATATATTATAAAATATTTTAACAAGGGAAGGAAGTGTATATTTTAACATAAGAGGGGAAGAGAGTGTAATTCAAGCTTCTCTTAGGGGAGGGGAGTGTAATTTACTCTAATTTTCATCTATATAAAAAATATTATTTAAAATATCGTTTGTAATTTTCATGCAAAATCTATATAAAATATTGTTGATAATCTACACGAGTTAGCGCAATAAAAAGACGAAAAAGACCATCTATTTGTCAGTATATATAATAAATATCAATAATACACTCTGTCGAATTCAATCACACCTACATGAGGTCATATATCTTAATAGTCTCATCCAACTTTTTTATTGGATAATTTTCATGTCAATATTTACGAAGAGGTTAATTGTTACACTTATTGTTTAGCTAATACGAGACACTCGATGTTTCCTTTGATTAAGTTTTTGTATATTATGTTTTTTTTAACAAGGCAAAATGAAATATTGATGACATGTCATCTTACGTTATTCTTAGCATGTTTTTCAGTCATTTCAGCATGTTTTACCAACAAAACATAAGAGTATTAGAAAAATTGCCTATGAATTCAGGTCATTTGTAATGTTTTCTATATTTGAGTCTGTAATTCTATTCTTCCCGAAACATAACAATTTTAGGATGTTTTTTATGTAATTCACGAAGAAATCATGCATATCGGTAAAGCAAGACATCCAAAGATTTATGTGGTCCTTTGGAAGATGAAGAATGAAGATTCAAGAGGCCTCAAAAAAAATTACAAAAGGAAGAATTTTGTTCCCAAGTTTCAAGACATCTTACACATAAGCAAACACCTAAAAAGGCGAAGAAACATGCAATTCAGCACCCGGAACACACTCAGAAGCGCCCAGGCGCACAAGAGGGGGCGCCCAGAACTCACAACCGGGGAACCTGGCGCATGGTTTAAGGCGCCTAGCGCCTGACCTAGTAGGAACATGCGCCTAGCGCATGGGTTCAAGCGTCTGGCGCCTGTTACATGCGGGTCAAGTCACTATTTTGTGACTTTTTGTAGAAGAAAGTCCGCGTTTTTAACTCAAAATTAGGTGGGAACTTTCCCTATAAATACCACCTTCCGCACTCATTATTTCTCGTTCAGAACTGGAGCAATTCAAGAGGAAGGAATTTACTAGGAGCTTTCAGGAGGAGTTCCTCTCTCATCTCTCCAAGTTTTTCTAGGGTGAGTTTTATTTCTTTTGTAATTAGTTTTTAGTTACTATGGGTAACTAAATCTTTTAGGCTGCGGTTCTAAGATGGACCTCAATTATATTTGTTGGATAATTATTTAATTTATAGTCGTTTATTCAGTTATTTTTTGTTTGGTATTTAGTTTTACTGTAGTGTGTAATATTTGTCTCCTCTAGAGCGCAACCTTAATTTAGGCGCTTAGGTAGTGACAGGGTCTAATATTGATATTTATATCTTGATATTTATATATGTCTATCTAGGAAGTAATTAGTTAGTAACTAGTGAAAGATAGCACAAGCAAGTTGACATGGTAGTAAGTAACGAGCAAAAGATACCAAAAGTGAGTTGACCCTGTGGAACCTAGGATGTAACTAGTTAGTAATTAAGGAAGCAAGTGACTTCATGACTTAAATAAGTCCAATAACTCCATTCTCCTCGCACCTTGGTAAGGTAGATGATGATAGGGCTGTCTCGTTTGTAGAACTACCGAGAGGGAGAGTGTGTTATGCACTCCTAAGATTCATAGATGGGAAAACCTTTAGGAACACTGGCCACCATAACTTTGGAAATTTAGGAACACCAACTTAAGTCTATGTTTCAATTACTCCTGAGGGAGTAAGACCCCACACGTAAGAATCACTGTGTGACCAACAGGTGCAACTTAATAGGCGTAGGGATAGACAGAAATCAATCGAGAGAGTAAGACCTTGGACGTAAGGATCACCGTGCGACCAACATTTGCAACTTGACAAACCAATTAGGTTACAACATCCCGACAATCTCATCACTTAGATAGTCTACTTAGAATAACTGAACGCGGCTTGGCTTTTAATTAATTCCAACAAATGAATAGGGGGGATTCGAAGAATCCTAACTGTTGTTAACATTTTTGCAACCGAACAGGTAACTTGCTCTGTTGCAAACAAATAAAAATTGAAAATTTCTAAACCCTCAACTCTTTTATTTATTATTTTCTTCCCAAATAAATAACGCGAATTGTTTGGATGAAACGATAATCCATGTGAATACGATACTCTACTTATCACTTTATTACTTGGTAAATGATTTGGTACTTGTCTTACAAGTTATTTAGGGAAAAGCTGAGAGAAATTGAATAATTGCCCTATTACGCTTTTTATATCTTACTCTATCCATTTGTGTCGGATTCGAATTTCAAGACACCAAGAAAGAAAGAAAAACAAAGAAATTGTGCAAAGGTTAACTCGCCATGGCGAGCCAATGGCGAGTCCAGGGTGAGCATAGGCAGAGACTCCAGAGACAACTCGCCACCAACTCACAACGGCGAGTAGAAGGCGATAAATCTCGCAATGGCAAAGAGGATGGTGAGTCCAAGGCGAGCTGAGGCAGAGAGAAAATATCAGAACTCGCAATGGCGAACTATATCTTGCAAGGCAAGTCAAGGCGGCCAAAAACTCCTCAGAGCTGACGTGGCAGAAACCCACTGGTGAAGAAACATCAACTCGCCATGGCGAGCTTAAACTCGTGAGGCGAGTTTATCAGAACAGGACTATGTATAAAAGCCTTTTTCCTTCATTTCAGAGATTATCTTGTTATCACTTTAGAGAGAGAATAGGGCGAAAATTACTGTTCTTCATAATGCAAGAGTGATTGAGTGTGGATTCATCAAGATTCTTTGAGAAATCAAGTTCTTAGCATGGATCTTCATCTTGTATTCCACTTTTGTATGGTTATCATGACAATGTTCAACTAAATCTCCTTTGTTGGGATTAGAGGTACTTGATCAAGCTTAGATGTAATCTTTTGATCTTTCAAATATATGATTCTAGAAATTTACATGATATTGAGTTTATTCATGCAATTCATTCTTATTTTTGATTTAATTGTTGTTGAGAAATACTTTTGAATCTAGGTTTAGGATATTCATCTATCAAAACAATGATTCTAGACATAGGATTGATGTTTTGATAATCACACAAAGTATCGGAACTTAAAGCTTTCAGATCGTTTAATAGATTGAGAAATCGTTGATTAAACGATACGATTGATCTCACAATAGCATTTGAAAACGAATGATGTTGTTGAGTTATACATGATAATATCGGTAAAAATATAGAATCCATATATGTGATCATTAGGTTATATTCGACGTTTGATCAATGAACTCTAATCCCAATGCTTTTACGCCTTATTACTCTGTTTTTATCTTCGTAGTTTAGTTTTAATAGTTTCAAACAAACAACCAATTTAAACCCTAACTTAAAATGATAATTTATGTTGAACGGTTTATGATATCGCACTAGTCCCTGAGGAGACGATGCAACAATACTTACTTTTGATTGATAGAAAAATACTACATCAATTACCAACAAAAAAAACATTCTACCTAGCACAAAATGTACAAGAAAAGAACACCAAGATCTTACAAATGGTTACAATCCGAAAATGAAAAGAGTGAAAAGGACTAAGACAAGAAAAAGGACTAAGACATCAACTTTGATAACCAAAAATCATATTTACATATTTTTCCTTCAGCCACCAATAGGAGAGTAACTTAATTTTGTCCACTAGATGATGAGTTGAGCCTTTCTTGTTGCTATAAATTATATTATTCCGTTCTTTCCAAATTACCTGGACGCTAAAGAACCAAATAGCGTGCATGATAGGTTACCGAGCTTTAGAAACGCATGCTGAATGGCCAAACTAAACAAAGTGATCTAAAATACATAAAGGGTTAATCGAAGAGATCCTAATGCAATGACGAACAAGGTATCACATAGCGCTGAAAAGATTACATTCCAATAACAAATGATTTGCCGATTCAACAACACCACAACCACTCACACAAAGTTGTGATTCAAGATTAATGATGCCTCGTCTAAATAAGTTATCATTGGTAAGAATACGATTGCGAAGAAGATGCCAAACACAAATAGGTACCTTCGGAGGAACATCCTTATGCCGAATGAAATCCGAAATAGATGAAGGAAATCACAGCTCAAGATTAGCTAGCAAATGATACACTCGGCTAATGTAATAACCAACAACATGATCTAATTGCAATTTCCATTTATCCCCACTGCCACCCTACAAAGTAAGATTGTGAAGTAAATCCACACACTTTCCTTCCAGCTCTTCCTCCCATGCATACAACCTCCCCCGCCATTTTCATGTCTCTCCTCCCTCTCCCCAACCTAGAGAACACATATTTGTCACCGACAACCCACGATTATTAGTCAATTCATACAACCGCATATACCTTTCCTTGAATGGAATACCCCTTAACCAATGGTCCATCCAAAAATATGTATCAACCCCATTACCAACCACCTTATGTAAGTTATCTACAAACCAAATTCCCTCTTCTAACCCAACACCACTATGAATTCATACCAACTCCTTCCACCAAGCAGACCCATCCCTACCACCAATCTTCAACCGTGCCATACTAACCATATCTTGCCCTAAACATTTTATACCACAACCCCCCTTTATCCACCATGATCCGCAAATACCATTTACCTAAAATAGCAACATTAAACTCCCTTATTCGCTTAACCCCCAAACCTTCAAACTCATTTCCCAAACAAAAGTCTCCCAATCAATCCAATAAATTTTTCTAATATCCTCACAACCACCAGAAAAAATATTTAGCACAAAGATTCAATAGAAGAAATTATACATATGGGAGCCTCAAAGAAGGAAAGAAAGTAGACCGGAAGAGACGACATGACATACTTCAGAAAAATGAGTCTACCACCCAAAGATAAGTTCCTGCTTTTTCAACCTGACATTCTATCCTTTATACAATTTATTAAAGGATCCCAAAAGTTCAACCGCCTCACATCACCACATATTGGGAGGCCCAAATACGCAAAAGACAAACACCCAATTCTACAATTCATAACTATGGCTGCCTCTGTCAACCATGAGTTAGTAACATTAACTCAAACCAACAAGCTTTTATTAAAATTAACTTTCAACCCTGGTATCACTTCATAAAGAATCAAAACTGCTTACACAACTCTAACATTAGCCTAACTTTTTTCCCCCATGATAAGAGTATCATCTACAAATTCATGACGAGAGATTAAAGCGGGCTCATTCTGATCAATGCGATGTCCTTTGAACAAATTATTTTCAACCATAACACTCATCATTACATTTAGACCCTCCACAACCAACAAAAATAAAAAAGGAGAAAGAGGATCACATTGCCCCAATCCCTTCTTTAGCGAAAATTCCCTGATAAAACTACTATTCACTAAAACTGAAGCTGTTGTTGTACCTATACATTCCTTCATCCACTTACGTCAAAGAATCAGAAACTTCATTTTACCTATATCACCTCCAATCAACATAATCATATACTTTTTCAAAATCCACTTTAAATAATAACAACTCATTTTTAAGCCTACATGCCTCATCAACCAACTTGTTAGCTACAAGAATCTCATTAAGTATATGCCTGAATCTCAAAAACACTGACTGTGAGTCGGATATCACACTAAGTGAAGTTAAAAAAAACTGATTATATTGACTGAGAGACAGATTTTTGTATATTATATTTTTCCTTCTTTACTCTAAACAATATTTTTCCTTCTTTAAACATTATTCTAGCCTTTCTTTAATGCATTAACATTACTCTAGCTCCATGAGACATTACTTTACCTCGTTTAATGCAGTAATTTAATTTCCTTTTCATAAAAAGTAAATATTGGTATATGAATCCCTTTTTGGTCAAGACTCATGACACTTTTGTATAGTAGCATTTTTATTTTTTGAGAATATATAAGGATATTTATTTATTTATTTACTAAATATACTTTATTTTTAAATTTTCTTACACTTATCTTTTACTTTCACTTTTACCAATTCAACTAAAAAACATCTAATCTAACTTTTTATTCAATTTCATAAGCCGTGTCATTTAAACATAAAAATATAGTACCACGACACATTATATATGTTTTATCCTTTTTTTTTCCTTCCACGGCTAACACACGTTTTAAAAAACACATCAAATTTTTTAGAGTAGTGCTATTGTGCACAAATGAAATATACGCACGAACCACACGACACCTACACGACACCTGATGTGGCATCACATCCCTTTTTTATTCAATTTTAATTAAAATAAATTAAAAAAATTGAACAGTGTTCAGTGCAAATACAACGTCGTGTGTATCCCACGACAACTCTAGTCGTGTTATTAAACATTTCTCAATATTTGATGTCAAACTTTCATATATAAACTTTTATTCCTTCGATATACTTTCCTCTTACTCTTTTGTCTTCCAGATTTAAATTGTATATGCTCATGAGTCACATGTATTTCAGTCGTCTAATCAAAGATCAAACAATCTAAATATCAAATTAGATATTTTAAATCAAAAGAAAAATCTTTTTAAAAATTTGGAACATCCTATTTTAATCCAACGACAGATGCATATAACTTACACTACACCTAATCCAAATCGCTTTCTTCTATCATCCAAACAGAACTTAAGAATTTAAGTTTAGTGCTAGTCAAACACTCAAATAAACTCTACTCCAGTAATCTAGACAAAGTTTGAGCCCAAGGAATGAAAACGAGATTTTTTTATATAAAAAATCAAGTTGAGATTATAACTACACGTTGTGATGTTATTTTGTGGGCCGTAGAGAATCTTAAAAAATTATATTTTTTTCAAAGCACACACTAATTATCATTCATATCTCTTCTATCAAAAAAATAATCATTTATTTCTTCTTTTTTTGAAGGAATTTATTTCTTCTTTAATTAATATTAATTTAGTCCACAAATCTTAACTTATATTTGATAAAAAAGTTAAAATTACTATATTAGACATAATAATTGAGTTTTGAATCCCGACTCATCTACTTTTTGCTATGAATTTTCAATAACTATTTTAATTTTGTTTCGTCTATCACAAAAAAAAAAAATTAAAGTTGATTTATGATTATTTTTTTTTATTCTATTGCTTCATGATATTTTCAGCAAAACTATTTATTTATTGTGAAAAACTAAATTTATTGCAAGAAATATCTTGAAGTCTTAACTTCACTGACAAATACTAAAATTGTTAGTCTGAACGTGTTACCGATATTTAAATCAGGATTACTCTATTGTGTGTGTAAGTTTTCGATAACTATTATCGTTTCGTCTATCGCAATAAATATGCGAGGGACCCACATTTATACTGATTGTATAATTTAATTTATTAACTATGATTATGCCGGTGGTGAAGAGAGTGTGAGAAGACAAACGTTGTTGTTTTCTTTACCTTTTCTTCCTGCTCCAAAAAATTCACACTCAAGTTTGTAACTTACCTTAATCACACAAACCCTCATGTCCTATCATGACATGTACCCATTTGATCATATGGAGGAAGATGATTTCTTTGATGATGTTGATGAACAAGAAGAATTTGATGGGGCTGCTGAAGATGTTCCTCTTGATGAATATGAGATGGTTGGTTTTCAATCTTTTCCTTTTTTTTCTTGCTTGATTTTTTTAATTAATTTTTTGTTTTTTGAGTTTGTTTTATTTATGTTTTCATTGAACTAATGGAAAATTGTTTGTTTTTTGTTTTGTTTGATGATGTTTTTTTGAGTTTGTTTTATTTATGTTTTCATCGAACTTAAGGTAAAATTGTTTGTTTTTTGTGTTGTTTTATTTGATGATGTTTTTTTGAGGTTGTTTTGTTTATGTTTTCTTTGAAATTTAGGGAAATTGTTTGTTTTTTTTGTTTTGTTTGATGATTTTTTTGAGGATGTTTTATTTTTTGTATTCATTCATTGAACTTAGGTAAAATTGTTTGATTTTTGTTTTGTTTAATGATGTTTTTTGAGTTGTTTTATTTATGTTCTAATTGAACTTAGAGAAAATTGTTTGTTTTTTTGTTTTTGTTTTTGTTTTGGCTTTTGATTTGTTTGATGATTTTGAATGGAACAGCTTACTAAGGTGACTGATACATCAGCTGCACAAGCAAGGAAGGGAAAGGACATTCAAGGAATTCCATGGGAGATGTTGAATATCACAAGAGAAAGTTACAGATTGACAAGGCTTGAACAGTATAGGAATTTTGAGAACATTCTGACATCTGGGGAGACTGCTGACAAGGTTTTGTTTTTGTTTTGTGTTTTTTACTCTTAGCCCTATTTTCATTTGTTTCAGACGGTGTTGATTACTAGTGGCTATAGCAGCGTTGCAGCATAGCAGAATTTGAACAAATCGTTATTGTTCTCTATTTGAACAAATTGTTGTCGTTCTGCGATACACTATTTAGTATAGAGTGTTGTCAAATACCTGCCTTATGGCGCGGTAGCGGAATGTGAAAAAACTGCTATTTTCTGCGATCCGGGATTGACGACACTGGTTTGTGGCTGTCTGGAGGCAGGGAAGTACACCCTCCGGTCACTATTATAAGCAAAATTTAATATTTTAAGTTCATTTAATAAATGATGTATGTGGTCTATATTAAAGACCACATACATCGTTTATTGAATGAACCTAAAATGTCAATTTTTGCTTATAATAGTGACCAGAGGATGTAAGTAGCATTAGAAACTGTTTGACAAATGTTTCAATACTCAAAAGGTTAATGTTTTTTTCTTTTCTTTTTTGTTTGGTGTTTCAGGATTGCAAACAAGTGGAGAAGGGTGACAAATACTATGAATTCTTTTATAATACAAGGATGGTTAAGCCTACCATCCTTCATTTTCAGGTTTGTTGAATTTTTTTCTTTTCTACTGTTAATAGTGCCATAGTGGTGCTAGTGTTATAGCATTGTGGTTTTTGTTGAAAAATCACTATTCCAATAAAACCGTCGCTATTCCAATTTCGGCTAGCGGAAGTAGCGACAATAGTGGAAAAATGAAAACTTTAGGGTTTTTTTATATAATAAAACTGAAGAGTCGCGTCTGTGCTCTGCATGACCTATTTTTGAAATAGAAAAACTGAAGAGTCGATGAGTTGATAAATACGTAAGCTCTGCGCTGTCTTAGTTTCCCGTTTTAATTTATATATGTAACATGCTTTTTTTATATACAGTTTTCTTATTTTTATTTCTATGTGGTTTCCACTGTTTGCCCACAACACTATCTGCTATTTCACATAGGAAATTTTTCGCTTGCCTCTATTTTCCACAATCCAGTATTGATAACACTGATTATTACACTGTCTTTTTTGAATGATTAATCAGCATTTACTATTGTTTGGTTAAAGAATATATGACTTGAAAGTTGAAGTTTATGCATGTATCTTCGATATATGTTATTTTTTGCGGTTGTTCGTCATCAGTGATCGAACAAAATGTCGTGGCTTGCGCCGCTGTTTTGTGTGTTGGGCTGCACGAATTATTGTACATTGTTTTGTTAGTAGATATTGGGAAAATATCCGAAGATTCGTTAAATTTATTGTTGTGTATCTAATACTTTGCTGTAGAAGCTCAATTGAAGCTGTTTTGACTCAAACTACGTGTCAATTTTACTTAATTTACAAGCCTGATGACATTTTTTTTTTATGGGATGCAGCTAAGGAACTTGGTATGGGCTACTTCAAAACATGATGTATATCTTGTCTCGAACTACTCAATTATGCACTGGTCATCATTAAGTGGCAACTTGTCCGAGATAATAAATTTTGCTGGGCATGTAGCTCCTACTGAGGTATTGCAGTCGAATCTCTTACGCAATGTTTTTCATCTATAAAGAAAAAAGACTTGGAACCTATTTGATTTTACATGCTGAATTGTTATCGGTGTTGTTAAATAGCGATGCTATAGCACTATAGTGTAGCCGAATTTTAATTAACCACTATTGTTCCGCGATTCACAATTTAGTGGGGAGTGTTGCTAAATAGAGGCTATAATACTATAGCGTAGTGGAATTTCAATAAATTGCTATTTTCCGCGATCTGTGATCGACAACCCTGATTGATGCAAGACTTATTTAGAACTCCACAATTTATATTTTTAAGGATCATAAGAAATTTGCAGCCGTTCAATATACATGGGTGATTAATGAAGCTGGAAAATTTAACATTTTCATTTGAGAAAATGCTTTAGTTAAGAGTGTTAAATAAAATTAATGTTATCTTTGTTTGGTCTTTTAGAGATGTGCTGGAAATCAGATGGAAGGATTTTCGCAGACGCAGATTAGCACATTGGCTGTCAAGGATAATTTTCTTGTTGCTGGTGGCTTCCAAGGAGAGCTTACTTGTAAGGTAAATCCATATCACATACGTATCTTGTCGGCTTCTGATACTTCATCGAATGATGAGATTATTTTATTTATTCGTGGAAGATTAGCTGTTTTCTATTCCATATCTGCTTCTGGGGTGTGTGGGCAATGGGAATATATATTTATACATTCCCTTTTCTGCTATGTGATAATTTATAATGAGAAAATAATGTGATTGGTGTATGGTCCCTTACATTTATCT
>Ga0315915_1007789_pt1 | contig 12710 bp, 6 predicted proteins | sample MpolbnodulesMG_FD_207738 | JGI IMG/M metagenome (GOLD analysis project Ga0315915, IMG submission 207738) | Medicago polymorpha root nodule microbial communities from Los Angeles, California, United States - branched nodules | ecosystem: Host-associated > Plants > Roots > Nodule | place: USA... | reverse complement strand
TGTTGAGGCACGAAGGAAAAATAGCAAAATTAATTTTAGGATTTTTTTTATAAATTAAATAACACAACTTATGAGTAAATGATGTGGCACATTCCTATTGGATGACTGTGTAATCTTGCTTTACACAGTCAGTGCACCATAATTATTTAAAAATCTAATCCATGTTATACAAAATGATGATGTTTATTCAACTATTTGTGATAATTTTTTAGACTATTTACTTGTTCTCTCTTATTGATAAAAAATAATAGAGAGAAAGACAAAGAGATCGTAAGATCACAATTAAAGTATAGAAGAGAGTTGTTAAAAAATTATCATAAAATAATCATACGAATATATTTTTCTTTTTTACACGAAGTCTAGAATGATGAATTAGTGGAGATCTTAAGGAGTAGATTCGGGGGAGTCTTTTGTATTATAGATTGAATTTTAAAGTTGATAGTGTTGATTTAACAAGAATAAAAAATTAGGTTGAGAAGTTAAACTTTTTCTAATCTTTGAAGAGTAAAAACAATACAATTTTTAGGGGTATTAGTTTTGGTGGCTAAATCAAAGTGATGCGAAAAATGATATTTTAATGCATGTGGTCATAGCCCGAGGAAATTTGATTAAGATCACAATTTTTTTTAACAAGTTAAAATGAGATTTAAATTACCACCGATGATTCATCTCGTATAAGATGTGTAAAAGAGAATATCAAAATCGAGTACAAAGTTTAGTCACTGGTGCATAAAAAACACACACCGTAATAAAGAAACAGAAGAAACATGAAAATTACAGCCCAACACCCATACAAGACAAAGGGTGCTGCCACTAATCATGATATCTAAAAACAAAAGTGGATGGCTTTGCCTTTAACCAACGGAAGGATAACAACTTAACCTTCTCTGCTAAAGTATGAGGAGCTGTAGCCATCTGATGAAAAAAGCGATTGTTCCTTTCCTTTCAAATAATCCAGACACAAGCCATCCATATTATCCGAAGGAACGTGTATGAAGAACGAGGAAAGCCGGCCAACTGCCCAAACTGAAGAAAGTGGTTCCTACACCCAGCTGGAGCTACAAAAGATAACCGAAGCCACGGTAAAACCGCGAGCCACACGTTGCCAAAGGTGTCGCAACTGAAAAGAAGATGGTCTGCAATCTCCATAGAGCCACACCCACCCACACAAATTATCATTGATGTGTCGGATTTGTCGTCAAAGTAGATTGACTTTGTTCAAAAGCCTGTTGCGAAAAAGTCTCCAAGAAAACAGTGATACCTTCAACGGAATTTGTTTGTGCCACACATCAACATACAAGCCCCATTTAGGAAATGCATCAACCGTCGTGAGATAACGATAAGTCCCCTTAACGGAATAACCATTAATGGGATTAAGCAGCCACCTCCACCTGTCAAAAAGATGATCTTGCAAAATAATATCATGTAGCAAAACAAAACACTCTGAAACACTCTCCTCCCATACTAAAATGCGCCTCCTCCACTCCCAAGCGGCACCCCCTGTTTTTCGGGTTTAGAAACGTACCTTTTTAATAAAATCGAAATTACCACTGAAGATATTACCATGTTGAGCCTTCTTGAAGTCCTACCGGGTTGAGTCACGACCAGGTCGATTTCTTTAAGACAAATCACGTCACTACCCGAAATGGTGCAAGGTAGACTAACAACCGTGTGCCTCCAGGATAAAACAGCCCAATTCACCTGTTCGATTAAGTACTGCACCGTAAATAATCGTTCGAGAAATAACACCCTCTAATATGGTGCTAAGACCACTCTTTAATACTGAAACCAATATGGTATTGTTACGATTCTATTATGGTGTTGAGACCACTCAAATATGGTGTTATCACCATTCTAATTTTAACTTCTCCAACTATGGTACTATGACCACTCAAATATGGTGTTACTACCATTCTAATTTTAACTTCTCCAACTATGGTGCTATGACCACTCAAATATGGTATTACTACCATTCTAACATCTAACTTCTCCAAGAATTGAAGAAGAATATATATTTAAGATCATCTTTATTATACCGAAAAAGGGACCATGATCTTAAAATATTATTTATTCTAAAGAGACATAAGTAATTGAAGGGGCTATGCTCTTAAAACCATTCTTTTTTCTAAAAGGATAATAAACTGAATAAGGACTATGGTCTTAGGAACACTCTTAATTTCGAAGGGACAGAAAAGAGTAGAAAAAGGAGAAGGACTTGTCAACACAAGTCGAAGGAGGGAGAAGAGTAGAAAAGCACAAGAAGCATCAACTGTGAATTTCCGTGTGTGGAATGCACTGTGTGAGCTCTCTATTTATAGAGAAAGTTCACAACTAATAAGTGAGAAACTTTGGGAGCAAGTAATTCTCATATTAGATTTAGTACAAAAATATATCATATTGAGTACAAAAAATATATTATTCAGTACATAAATATATTATTGAGTATCAAAATATATTTCAGATCATGCACTAAAATATATTAGATTGCCTACCAAAATATTTCAGATTGTGTTCCAAAATATTTTTAGCAAAACTTGGGGACTAAGAAAGCACTTTCTAATAATGATTAAATTAAATATTTAATTTATCATTTCCAAATAATAAAATATATATCAATATATATTTTTTCTAGTGCTTACTTCGTTCACTTAATTATGTACCCCTATTAGAGGTACACCCCCACTATACAAACACTACTAATGTGTGATCCATCCGATATGGGACTTCCACTTTTCTCAATTCACACTACACTAGTTCTACCCATCGTGGGAATTTGTGTTTAGTCAATTACTCAATTTCCACATATGTTCCAACAAGATTACAATGAGCAAAACATACCAAAGTTGCAACTCGTCATACAAAATCTAAATAATGAGCAAAATTTAAACAATGAGCTAATTAAATAGTTCAAAATACACATCAAAGGAATAAAATTACTGTATAAAGTTAGTATGAGAAACATATCAAGTGATTCAACCATAGAAGTCTATAAGATCACCTACATTTTCATTTTTCAAGACATGTGTCAAAGGAAAAAGGGGAAGAAATGGATGAATACCGTAGATTTTTGGGTTTAGATTGCGAAGGAGAAAGGAGACAAAAGGGTTTGAAACCGTTTGGAAAGAAAGGAAAAGGAATTAATTGGTTTTTTGAAACGGGAGTTTAATATTGAATATCATGTAGTGGAAGCCAGATGATATCACAAAAACAGCAAGTGGCTTGGTGGTTAAAATGCTTTGAAGTAACCAACATGACATGGGTTTGAATCTCTGAAGGGATTTTATTCATAAAAAGGGCGGAATTTGGGTTAATCAAGATTACTTGTAACACTGTTTAACATTTAGATATATAAAGATTTAGTGGATTACTAGAAGGATTGTAAGTATTAAGAAACTCATTCAAGAGAACAATAGTGTGCCCAAAAAACAACTCATCTCAAATTATTTGCGAGAGATTTTGAGAGGGACATGCCCCTACGAAATTGGTTAAACTCATCTCTATTCTTGTACCGTTGTCCACTCGTAAAAATTACACGAGCACTTAAAGTCTTACCCAAAAACCACCCTATAGTACTCCTCCAAATTGGCATGAAAGAGTAGGGGGCATGGTTACAAACATATAAGAAGGGAAACTGGCTCAAGATCACTATGGAGGGTGGCATGGCGTCTTTGAGGATTAATTTTATAACACTCCAATTTGTAAGGATATTGGCTTTTGGCAAGTTCAATCGATAAGTCAAGTTTGATCAATGATTTTTTACTCAGATTCTTGAGTTATTTTTCTTTAAATAGAGTTTATTAACATCTTTGAAGACAATCACTTAATTATAAGTATAGAGACGTTTCATTGTCAATAATAATAATAAAAATTATGAAAATGTTTAATGTACACATTTCTTAAAAAAGAAATTGAACAAATATTAATTTATGGGTGATCAACTTCTTTTAAAGAAGTTAAACTAGTCCATTAAAATTGAGATTGAGGAGAGTCGTCAAACCTGAAATTTTGAGAGGAACACTCTCAAAAGTCTCAAGTCAATACCACCAAACCATTTTTAGTGGGTTAGAATCAACTTACTCACAAGGAGCAACTCTTGTTAGAGTTTACTCCACTTAATATAACTCAGCATATACATCAAATTTCATTAATCCAGCCGTAACTATTTTTATATTATAACCATTATAGTCAATATTTTAATTACTTATATTTTTAAAAGTATATTATGTTTTTTTTTTCCTTGTGAGAGGAAAAGTATATTATGTTGAATAGAGTTTATTTAAAGTATCAAAAATAAAATTTGAATATTTTTTGAAGGAATTTTTAAAAAAATTATGAAGACCTACATATTTGATATACTCATTAAGAACTATTAATTTGACAGTTGAATTGATGAAATTTAATGTATGTGATGAGTTATTCAGTGGAATAACATTGACAAGAGTTACTCCTAAATTAAATAAGATGATCCCTACCCTTTATTTTTATTTTTTTTAATAAGGCAAAAAGTAGGTTGGACATTAAGGAGGGCCAGAAATATCCTAATTAAGTTGTGACCTAAGTGAAACTTTCATCCTCTACCGCCTACTTCATATATATTATTAAAAAAGGAAAAATATATATACAAGAGGAGGAATTAAGCTAAAACCCTAAAAAAGAAATGCAGAAAAAGCAAAGAAACAACAAAAATCCAAAGGAAAACGGTAGATAGGCAAGCTATATACCCTTTATTTATCATATAAAAATGTAGATTAAATTGTTTGGTTTTTCCTTCACATTACTTGTCGATCTCTATATGAATATCAATGCAATATATCACTACTGAAGGTAAAACCTTCTCAATTTGAATATTTTGGGTGCTAATTGAAAGGAAGAAGCCAAGATGATGAAGACAATTTCGTATATTGGTTGTACGTTGGATTGCTAGAGTTCTGAACACGGAAGAGATGTTTATTGGAAATACTGCTTAAAATTGTGATGGACCACCTCAAAAAGTAATCGATCACATATAAACAACAAGTTTTCAGGTAATTGGGGTGCGGTCTCATTGCATGATTTTTCTGTCCAGGTTAATTTTGAAAACACCAAATGTGTCTTAAATCCTTCATATAGCTAGCTATAGTCAAGATCAAGACCAGCTGCAGTGAAGTGGTCCATGAAATATCACCTGATTTTAATGCACATAGCTTGCTTTCTTATATTAGGCAGTGTGTCTTCTTTTTCTTTCATTATTAATCATTTTCGGACGTGGGTAAGATTGTGGACAAGAGGATTCTAAAGGATTCTAACTATTATTTTTTATTGCCATTTGCAAATTATTTTATATATATATTTAATCGCAAAATCAAATATTAAAAGAGGAGAAGAAGGGAGAAGGATGGGTATTTTTACCCATTACAATGAAATCAAGAGCTGATATAGAAAGAGTCGTCACAAAAAGGGCAAGGCGAAACAAAAATACAACGTAACAAACCACAGTAAAACAAAGAGAACAAGCACAATCTTTAAAAATAAAAAATAAAAATAAACCAGCACAAGGGAACGCGCCTATGCTGAAGAAAAATAACAATTGAACAAAAATAAAAAGAAAAATCTGACCTCGAAAACTTCAACAAGCTCCAAAAGAGAAAGATCGGCTTGAACGTTATCTGTTCAAGCATAAGAAACATTCCACAAACTTCTCGTAAATATTGCAAGAGGATATAGAAGACATCCCCAAGAACCACTTCTAAGAAGAGAATTTAATTCTATCGACATCCACGACTTCTAAGAAGGAATGTTCCATAAATTTTTACACTATTCCGTCATATATTTTTTAAAATATAACTCATCCCACTCTCCCCTTCAATACCGGGTGAATCAAACTCAACCATCTCCACATCAACTAGATTAGAAAAGCTCATAAGAGATTGTTGGGCAGATATATATGTATATAACTACAATTGCGCGTCAATAAATATGTTTTAGAGATATTTACAATGGCATATGTAATGGTAATTGTGACTGTATTGTCTCTATTAATGTATTTTATCACAATATAAAGGTTTGCAACATAACCAAATCATACAAACCATTCATTAATTCCCACAAAAAAACAAAAAAAAACCATTCATTAATATAGCTTTGTCCTTGTTCAAAAATATAGCTTTGTCTTTTTAACAAAAAAAATCAAATGAAAAGCGCTGTGTATAGTTTCTAGGAGTCACCTAGTAAGCAGTGGTTATATAAAGGAGTCATTAGTGGCTCTAGTACTTATATTTACTCTTACAACTCTTTTAGTTGTACACACTCTCAGCTCTATAAATAAAGTCGACTGTAATTAAGTAATGAATAGTTGCTTCTGCAATCTGCATATATATACGGATAACACTAAGCAACCATATAAAAGGAGTCATTAGAGGTTGATTCTTTGCGAGAAATACATCTCAGCATATATTTAGTAATGACAGAGAATGAAAAAAATAATGAAATTCAAATCTGTTTCTCTGAATGTATATTTTTTGAAAAGGACTATGTATATGTCATCTATGAGATATACCAAATTTCAAAGAAAAAAGCAACACATATGAGGTTGAGACTATCTCAGCTTATAGATTATAAAACCCTAATGATAGCAACGTATCGTTGGTGCTATAAGTCTAAGTTACGCGGGTGTAGACTTTTACATCAAGATGGAGGTATTAAGCTATTGTGGACCATACATCACATGTTCTCAACCTTCCCCTCCCAACTCTTTTTAGCACAATCAATAACTACACAAAATGTATACGTACCCTATGCCCTGTGTCTCGGTTTCTTTCAGGTATAAACGTAATCTTTCATTCTTAGGGCAACCTTTAATGATCAAAGATATATCTACTGGACATTTCATTGTCATCCTTTTCTTTGTAATATATACACAGTTTTTTGTCTGTCCTTTTTTATTCCTTCAAATGTTGACATACAAGTTTATTATTATTTCATTTTTTTTAAAGAAAATACGAAGAGTAGTGTATCTAATATGAACTCAACCCTAACACAAGTAGCTAAAGAATCCACCGAACAATCCTGATGAAGAAAAGGCATGATAATAAGTATGTTTTTTTTTAGAGTTTATCTAATAAGTATGTTGTAGTCATATATTTTTTAACCATAATATATTATTTTTCTCATTAGATCTTAAGTACACGTTTTGATGGTATAGAAAATCTATGCATTTGGAAGAAGAAAAAAAAGGTTTTCTTTTTAGGTTTTTAAAAATAAGTTTTTAAATGTTTAAAAATGTCAATTCAATTGAACCATACCTTGTAACCAAAAAAAAATAAAAAAATGAACCATACCGAAATCAACGCATTCTTCATTACTTTGATTCGAATTTTGTGAAAAAAGATTACAAACATCTAAACAAAATCAAAACGACTATTTTTTATTGGGTTAGATTATTTTTCTACGAAACATCAAACCAAACCGAAAGCTTACATCCCAGTGGTATATAACTAAATTAAAATGAGTACAAAATGACACTCCAACTCAATAATGTCAACATAATAGAAAATATCAAATTTTTTTCAAAAAAAAATATAGGCAAAAGAAACATCAACCCAAGAACACCACACCAAAAGCAAAATATTATCTACTAGAGGATCATATTTCATTTGTCCGCTCGTAGAAAGTGCAAGACCAGTATTACTTATCTAAGAATTACAGTTGAGAAGTAAACTTAAAATGATCTACCAATTATTCAACATATACTCAATTTTATAAATAGCTTTATTTTGTGATTTTCAAATAAACCAAACAATTTATCAATTACAAGGGTACAATGACAGCATAAACTAATTTTTCAATTATGTTTTTACAAGAGAACAAGAATAAATATTATTAGTATCCTTAATTTGACAATGACGTTTTTACCAACATAAACTAACTTTTAATCTTTTTTTTTGAAGGAATCAAAATTAACTTTCACCTCATGTAACCAAACATGCCCTAAGCCGCTAGCTAATCTTTTAGTATTTTAAAGTCACGAGAAGAACTGTCCCTTATTGTTGATTAACTCAATAAATATTGTGTGTGCGTGTGTGTGATGAAGAAGGGAGGTAAGTGAGAGAGAGTGTAGCAGAAGAACTGATAGAGAACTTTCAAAGCTCTTTATCTTCTACCATCACTCAACTATAGCCTCTACAATATCTTTTTCTTTCTGTAGTCTCTTTCTGCTGGTATCATATTACAATCACCATGTAGGTCTTCCGTCCCCCACTTACTACTACTACACCCTTCATAGTTTGATCATCTCCTCCTCCTCTTCAACTTCTACTCTTTTTCCTCTTTTTTTTTTTTTATCTCTCTTTCTCTCTCTTATGACTTTTCTAATTGTTTCCTTTTAATTATTACAGGAGACCAGATGGAAATCCTTTAGACCTTAACAATCTGCCTGATGACAACTCTAGTAGAGATCACCATGCTAAACAACTTCTTCCTGACACCTCCTCCCCACCACCTGGTAATTCATTAATTTATTTAATTAATTAAACCTTCTTTCATTAATTTTTTTTTAAACCTTTTTCATTAGTGATCACATAACCAGAACAACATAAAATTTATTATTTTTTTATTTATTATTTTCACAATGGCGCGCCATGGAAATAAAATGAAAGACTAGGTCATGGTTTTTTTCACCGTCATACATTACTCTTTTTCTTCTTTATCTTCTCTTAGACCTAGCGTTGTGTACTTGTTTGTAAGCATATTCATACTAGGAGAAAAAAATGAAATGAACGGGGTAGTTGGTAAAGTGATAAGAAATGAATAAATGCAATGCAATGATAGTTTTGGGTTATTGGGAATGAAGTTGGTTTACTTTATTTAATTAAGGTAAAGGAAGGGTCTCATCAAAGTTGCTTAAATTGGATATTTGGTTACAACAGTTACAGGTTATAAGGAAAAGGAAAACGGCGAAGATGATGATAGAAAAGACGAGAAGGTCTATGAATGTAGATTTTGTTCCCTCAAATTCTGCAAGTCTCAGGCTCTTGGGGGACACATGAACCGTCATCGCCAAGGCTAGCTACTTTCTTCTTCTAAAAAGAAAATATTCAATTCAATAAAACCCTTGATATAATAATATTTTTTATTTTTCGCTTTGGTTTGATTTGTGATTGTTTTGTGGTTGGTTTGGGTGCAGAGAAAGAAACAGAGAAGTTGAACAATGCTCGTCAGCTCCTCTTACGTAATGATCACAACCTTGTTGCTCAAGCTGCCCTTCACCTAGGGTATGCACTTCTACTTCTTTTCCTATTTTTACCTTCTTCAACTTCTATATAATACCTAGACTTTGTACGCATACTACTATTTTATGCTGATAACCAACAAGAGTTTCAATTTTATTTTTTTAAAATCATTCCATCAATTTTAAAATATACTTACAAAAGTCGAATGAAGTCACAAAATAGTTAATTTTCATTTTGAGGATATTTTTAACAATTGTGTAAATAATAAATAAAAAAATTGTTAAGGTATGCACTTCTAAATCATAAACATAACCACCGGTAATTTACTAAAATTTGCCAATAAAAAATAACTCTAATTATTTATTTGGTCTTTAGTACGTTCTCCGTTTTAAAATAAATGTCACTTAAAAATTTGACACAAGTTAAAAAATGCAATAAATAGTAGAAAAAAAATAACCATTTTATCAAATTATCATTATTGATGTGTTTTCTCCTATTATGAATTCAAAGTGGGATATATTAATTTGGAATTATATTACATAGAATTTATTAGAAAGCACAAATGATTTTTTTAATATTTAAAAACTGAATTAATATTATTTTAAAACAATCTTGTTTTATTAATGTGACGCTAATTGTGTCGGAAGAAGTTGAGGACATGTGCTTCCAAATGTTTTTTAACTTAGTTAAACCGGCTAAACTACTCATCTTTATATTTCATCCCATCAAATTAACGAACTTGGGTGTGTTGCCGTCAACGCAGCACCCCCGCAATCTTGTGTAAGTGACCGTTCGATTGAGGTTGGATGATCCTAATTTAAACTTGGTAATATAATTATAATTATAAAATTAAAATTAAATCTGATTTTGCTAGGATATCACACGGCCACTAATGTTGTGAATGCATAACGGGGTGGAATCCTTTATAAACTTGTTTTCCTCACATGTTTTTTGAAAGACTTGTTGTTTTTCAATTAGAATAATACAGTTAGAGCAATAGCATGCATATATACAAAATATACAGTGTTTGATTTGAAACAATTTGTGAAATTGATATTCAGATGTTATCCACCAATAGCAACAGCAGGGTATCATCCAGCAGGTAACATAGGAGATCATCATCACCCAACAATGCCATTGAGATTCCCAACATCCTTCTCTGCTGCAGGTTCATCATCCTCAACTCCACAACAAGCATCTCAACTTCAACAATATCTATACTCTTCACCATCACGGCCCATGTCTTTCCCTCCACATTTGGTTCCTCACGATTACCGTGTGAGTCATGTGATGAGTAACAATGGGCAGCAATATGTGGCAGGTGGAGGTGAGTCAAGTTACACGTGCATAGGTGCACCGGTTGGACAAGGTTTTCCAGATCATCATCCTTCAACGATCAATCGATTTCAAGATGGTATGTAATGGAGTGATATTTTGTTATCATAGAGACACGCTATCTGTAATGTATATCCAGAGAGAGAGAGAGATGATTCATAATTAATTAAGGTGCTGACAGATAGCTAGGGTTATGACTCATCATGAGTAAGAAAGAAGAGATAGCAACAACAGTAACTAGGTGCTGCAGCTTTTGAGCTCATTCACAACCTCAGCTACTTTGGATTCTAGCTGTGGGAATGTCTTTTGTATGTTGGTTCGGTACAACAACAAACAAGCTGTTGGATATGAACTGAAAGTTTGTGTCACTTCCTTTTGCATTATTTCTATTTTTCTAATATTTCTTGCTTCATTTTCTAACTTTTGTGGTTTCATACTTCTTTTCTAACTAAAAATCCAAAAATCCACCTCTCACTCTCTCTAGTCAAACCAAAATTAGAATATTCTAGTTTCTTGATATGCTCATGATGTCAGTGTCACACTATGCTTGCACAATTAAGGTAATATCACAACAAAAGTCGAATACTCCAGCTGAGTGTTTCCGGTATACATTACATACATAGAATATTCAAACAATCAATCATGCCTCTACTATCAATCAAATTTCCTCCAAATTTCCATTATGTTGTCAACAGTTATAACTAGTAATTTATTTATTTATTTATTTATTTTTAAAAGCAAAATGAATTATATTAGAAATAATGAGCTAACAAGAGAAGATGGTTCGAAAACCAAACGTAGTACAAACACATACCCCCTTTCTTTCTAGTTAAGATCACTTCCCAAAGGTAACTATGATATCATCCATCGAATCACAAGCCAGATATATAGTAAGACATAATGAATAAGATACAACTAGCCTTGTACATCCTTTAATGCTAGTAGTTTGTTTATTAAAAAAAATCATAGAACCTGAAAAACATAAAACCAACAAGGAAAACCACGTAATCAACCAAACTATGCACAACCGATCCGTCCTGGTCAACACCACAAACCTCTATGGGGTCAAATACATAACAAGTTCCGTGAATTTTTTGTCCCGAAGTCTTGCCTGAAAACCACTTCCACTTATTTTCTACATAAGTTTCTCAACATTTACTATCTTTCTGAAGAAAAGAGATCCTTTTAGGGACTTTCAAATAGACCACAGAATCAAATTTAACTAAATTACTAGTAATTCCGAAGAAATAAAACTCTTGATATCAACTCTAGATCAACCCTTGGTTCCGTCCGTTTCAAATTATGATTCATGTTCCAATATTTATCAGTTGAACATATTTTATTTGATTTTAGCTTTCACACGTGTGGGTTTTCCTATTTGATTTTAGCTTTCAAAATTGAATTGGCCAATGTCTAAGTTCAATCACAGGTTTAACACATGAACCAAAGTTAAGGACTTTCAATTATTTGTTTTACTCTTTTAATACTTAAGAATTAATCAATCTACATCCCCTAAAAGAATAATACTCATGCTACATATAGTTTACAAAATTAAAAATAAACTACTACACATATAGGTGGTGGGAGCTAAGCTGGGCTACACGAAATTCCGGGGCTTCCGACAAAGAGTGAGATACTACACACTAGACCCATCTTAGAAACAAGTAACAACAACACAGGGCCGAGACCAAAGTGAAAAAAAATTCAATTGTTTGGGGATGAATATAAAAAAATTCTTTTCCCACCATCCGCCCTTCTCGTGCCCACCCTCCGTTTTGTCTATTTTATCCCCACTTAAATTATTTTTGAAGCGTTTTTAATGTTTTTTGGATTATAAAATTCAAAATCTATTTAGGCTTATATTTACACATCGTATGTTATATATAACGTATTACTTCTATGTCTCGATGCACCGACCCAAAATCACATAACTCACTTAAATGATGTGAGTTTTGACTAGCTACCAATACATGCTAAAAAATAATATAATTACCTAACTTGTATAAACCATACACTTAGGTATCTCTACCTATTACCTTAGCATCTTGCGAAATTACCATACCCCATGCTCAAAACTAGTGGCATGGCCCAACTCATCGAACATGCTTTTCGATGACAAAATTTGCCCAAGTGCAAAAGCATACCCCGTTCATACTTTCACATTCTTCC
>Ga0315915_1007785_pt1 | contig 12713 bp, 5 predicted proteins | sample MpolbnodulesMG_FD_207738 | JGI IMG/M metagenome (GOLD analysis project Ga0315915, IMG submission 207738) | Medicago polymorpha root nodule microbial communities from Los Angeles, California, United States - branched nodules | ecosystem: Host-associated > Plants > Roots > Nodule | place: USA... | reverse complement strand
TTTGACGGTTAAAAATTTATATTTAATTTTTGTCTTGTTAAAAAATTTTAGTTTTTTTTGGGAAATTGTTTTACAATATTTTACACATTTTTGCACAATTTCCTTAGAAAATACAAAAATTAACTTAAAAATAGGGACCAAAAATATTTATTGAAAATTTTATAGGGACTAAAAGTTGAAGGAAAAATTTAGAGGGATTAAAACAAAACCTTGGTATATTTATAAGGACCAAATACATATTTAACCCTAAATTATACTATGTCATTTCATCATAAACTATCATTGAAGTAGTAATTTTTCGACCTTGTGCATGAAAGTGTCTCTTCTCCAAAAATTTAACGTATCATTAATTAGTCAACATATCATGTAAAAGTCATTTGTATATCCGGTCTAAAATATTTATTGGATACATCAATTATTCAATAAATTTAAAAAGTCATATGTTTCTTATAAATAGGACCGGAATTTCTTAAAAATAACTATCAAACGTTACATTTTTATTATTAAATATCAATATAAAAGTAATATACACTAACAATGCACATTTCATTAAAAATGAATGAAGCCTTTATGAGAAAATTGTCGTGGAACATGATCAATAGACCTAATGACTCACTCTCTCACAAATCTGATTGTGAAGGATGATGGAACATAGTTAGACAATTGAGACATCAACTTTCTCAACACTCATTTGTCCTATACCATTGTGAATTAGTTCCCAGCTTCCAAGGAAATTGGTGACCCCGATTTCATTGGTTGGGGCGGCGCCAACACTCGTCACTTTATGGTTCAAAGCACTTGTAATCTTCAACAAGAAAGAAATCAACATATTGAGGGGGTATTTGAAGAGTTTGTGGAGTGGGAATGAGTCTCATAGAATCCAAACTTTTCATGTGGATTGCTGCTGATGAGCTTCTCCTAACGAACTATCACAAGAGCACATATATGGGGTAGTGGAATTTCCCCCATTGCCCAACTTGAGGAAATGAAGACGAAACAATCATGCATACTATAAGAGATTGAATGCAAGCAACCCATATTTGGATCGAGTTAATGGCTTCTAGTTACATTACCAATTTTCTTTGAATTGCACGATTGGATCTTCGATAATATAGACAAAAACAATGATGAGAGCCCACAAGAATGAGTGTGAGACCAATTTTATGGTAGAATGTTGCCACTTATGGACATGGAGGAAGAAAATTCTATTTGAAGAGGGCTTCCATCACCCATTTAATCCAACTCAACTGATTCTTAAGATGATAATATAGATTGATAGTTGTGACCGAATGCATGTGACCGAATGTCCTCGTGATTGATATTTTCATGGGGGAAATTGCCTCCAAGAAGGATGAGTCAAACTCAACGATGACAATGCACATAAAAGCCCGACTAATATTTTGGAATGTGGTGACCTCAGAGATAGCAATGATACTTATTTAAACAACCATGGTCATAAAATTGATTCTTGCGACACACCCTATATATGTTGAATATATGAGACATGCATATCGCTGTCGATATGATCGGAAGACATGAGATTACACATCTTCAAATGGAGAGGGACTCAAAGGTTTTAGTCAATATGGTAACAGACAGAAAACTACTATATTAACAGAAATATTCTTACCTTTATTGGACTTATTTGTGATCTCAAGGTCATGAATTGACAAATCTAGATCAACCATACTTGCGTGAAGGAAATAAATCAACTGATTGATAAACTAATTTTAGCCTAACCAAGAACTCTTTTGATTTACATATAACGATGACTCATCCAAAAGAGCTTCAAAGGCTTCCTTTTAATGATGTTTATGATGCTTACATGTTTCGAAATGTTCGTTTAATTTTGTTGAATTTTTTCTTCTTGTTTTGGCTTCGCCCTCTTTTAATCTTTAAAAAAAAAGTAAATATACTTTATACCTGATAAGACTTTTGTTTTAGAATTTAAAATTATAAACGTAATAGTAGTACTGGTGAGTATGTGAATATTTGTATAACAAACCGTTAAAAAAATTATTCCAAAAATAGAAGCAAAGTATATTCCCCTAAAAAAAGAAAGAAGCAAAGTACTAAATGTGAATATTTTAGTTGGACAGCAAGCAAAGCAAAGAAATGAAATAAGTTAAGAATTTGCAAGGCTGGCGTTCCCTTAAAATGAGCAGCCAACATCAAAACCGCTTTTGTCAAAAAAATCTATCTAAACTAAACCAAACCGGTAACACAGTTTCGTAACGAACGGATCCTAAACGAAATGGTGTCACTTTGCAGCCTTAAATAATTCCAAGCCTCGTTTCGAAATTCCGAAGCGCCCCTTGTTATGCGCATCCTTGTCTTCCACACACACCTCCTTTGACTACCATCAATAAAATCATAATACTCTAATTAATTGTTAGATATCCTTTTCTAATTATAGAATCCTTTTACAAAGTTTGTTTTTCCATAAATATATTTCTCTCAGTTTTTATTATAAAAACAATTCATTTTTTAATAATAACTAATGTATCTGGTCTATAATATAGACTAGATCCATTACTTCTTTTTAATAATGAGTAGAGAAAATAATACATGGTAACAAATGAAATAGGAAGAATAATAATATTACCAAATTCTTTTTTTTGGTCAAGATGTTGCTACATTATTAAAAAAAATTCACATGATGTTACCAAATTATTCGTATTAACTAGTATTTTTGTATTCTAATTATCACTGACGTCCAAATGGATGCTCCTGTACCCATATGTTTTTATGTTTTTTTTTGGTCAATATGTTTTTATGTTTCTTTGTGTAAATTATTAATAAATCGTTTCCATATAAATTTAAAATCTAATAAATTGAGAATGATGCTTAAAATAAAAGAAATTAAAATTTCATCAAAAATTATAAGTGACACTTAATTTTTGAAGAAAAAAGTAAACTTTTTTTCTTTTTTTGGACAAAGAAAAAAGTAAACTTATTCCGTACAAATTATCTCTTCAAGTGTGACACATACTTTGATAATACTACTAATGGTGCACATTTCAAGCAAATTTATTATTTTAAGACATTTTTATCAATATTCGTGATTTTTGTTAGATATTTCTACGAGAAAGTATCAACAAAGTGTTAACTACTACTAAGGATGGTAATACGGACCAACCCGCTCCGTTCAGGTAAAATATCAATGAAACATTAAATGTTACTTTTATCCTATCGTAAAATTATTTTTTGACTAATTATAAAGAAAATTAAATGTTATTTTTTCTATTATACTTTCAATTATTTATCTTTGTTTTTTTTTCAATTTTTTAATTTCTCTTTTTACACCATTAACAAAAAGATAATTTTGTAAAATATTCATAATATCTCGTCCTCGTCGTATAAAATTAATTCTCTTTCTTAATTCGTGTAAAATGATTTATATAATTTATAATTTTTTTTTGAAGGATTACATAATTTATAATTATAATTTAGGATAGAAGAAATATCAAATCAATTAATTAACTAATTGAATAAGAAATAAACGGAAGTACCAAACACATCAAAACCGCTGCATTTTGTGTTTCATTCATTCATCCATCAACAACTCTGTTCCTGAACAAGGACAACCGCATCATCCTCCAACCCGCACTCTTCTCGTGCTGTCTCTAAGGTCGACTCTCTCTCTCTCTCTCTCTCTCTCTCTCTCTCTCTCCTGTCTGTACTGCACACACATGAACAATCACGAGACACAATCATGCATGTACTTTCATATCTTGTTTAATTTCTAATTTCTTAAAGATAGTAAATTTATGTCATAGGTATTAGATCTTCGTTTGAATTGACCAACCCATGATTTTTTTAGTCTCTAAGAGTTGTTTTGTTTGATTTTTCATTTCTTGGTCTCTTGAATTTGGTTGATCAGAGGACGTTTGGTAGTAATTGAACAAACAACTTATTGTTTTTTTTTTTTTTGGATATGACACTTTCAAGATCTGATGCAAGAAAATTAGAATTTTTTTTTGTATTAGGAAGGGTAATGGAATTTGGCACAAGTTACTTAGTGAAGTTAATTCTTCATTTTTCACTCATTCCAAATCCAAAATTTCATTTCTGATAACCATGTTTTGATTTTTCACTCATGATGAAATTGTCTAATCAAGGATCGATCTGAACTTTAAAACAGTATTTTTTTGGAGAGTTTATGGATATCATGAATTGCTTTGTAGAGATGTTGTGTAAGTGATATTAGATGTATCTAATTTCTTAGTTTAAATTCATCATTTCTTCATTTCTTTGGCACAAAGATGTGGAACTTTTGTGATGTTTTAAATTGTTTTACCCTTTGTTAATTTGGGAAAACGTTTTCTTCTTTTTATGCTCTGCTTCTAGTTTTTAGGTTTATGTTTAAACTTACTTTTTGTTTAAAATTTGGGTTTTTGTAGGCGTTCCTCTGCGCTGAAATTCTTCTTAAGAATTTCAGAAAATAGGCGTAATGGAAGATGTTGTTTCGAACACGAGGAGATGGGAGGATCTGGACACAGATATATTGGTGAAGATTTTTCAGTTGCTTGACATATTCGAGTTAACTTCTGGCATTGCTCATGTTTGTAGCGCATGGCGCATGGCTTGCTGTGATCCACTTCTTTGGAAGACACTTGATTTGTCAATGTTGAGAAGTAACTTCATCAAGATTCCATTAGAGCCTTTTGTTTACGTTGATGAACGATCTGATAAGAAATTAACCCGATTATTGAAGATTTCCTTGAATCTGAGCAGAATGAGTATAGTGACATTAATCTTCCATTTCAACTTGTACGTGAGTGATGATCAGTTGACATACACTGCTGAAAGGTAATTTCGACTTTAAAATATATTTAGAGAGATTAATGGATATGCACTGCCAGTGGAAAGATGTTTTACACTGACAACCAATTAGAATTCACCAACATAACAAATAACTGCGTAACCTCCTTTTATTTAAAAACCGTCAAACATGATTTGCTAGATTGAAGAATTGTGATCGGTTCATCCGATGTCAGTGTAAAATAACTTTACACTTACAATACATATTCCATTAATCTCTTAACTTGAATTGAACCACCTTTTCATACGATGTTTGGTAGGATAAGTTGCTTGTATTTTTATTTTTGAAAAGAGAATGTGGCGCACTCCTTGCTTGTTATTAGCACTCCTTCAAAATGGATAGTACAATGTGAATTGCCTAAATAACTAATGTTACCCCTTGTTGCAGGTGCCCACAGCTCAAACGACTGGTTCTTCCGGCTTGGAACAGAATTAAAAGAACAGGAATGTGCAAGGCAATCCGTTGCTGGAAAGAGCTGGAGTCTCTGACAATGCCTAGTATAGCAAACCCACCATATTTTCTAGAGGAAATTGCAACAAACTGCAAGAACTTCAGTGAACTCAAGATTATGGGGCCATGTGACATCTTCTTTGCTTCAACTCTTGCTGCATTTGTTCCGAAATTGAGAGTCTTGAGCCTTCGGTGCTCAACGCTCTACAGAGATGTTCTCATTCTCATCCTAGACAATTTAGAACATTTAGAAGTGCTCAACATATCACATTGCATTCTAATGGAAGGTCTCCCCCCTCCTCAGTATAAAAAAATTATCAATGAAATTGATTCTACTATTCGCCAAAAGGCTTCTCGATTGCGCGAATTTATCACATGCATGGATGACTCGTGCATTATGTGCCAACGTACAAGAACTGATGAAGGGATAGTTAGGTGGTACAAGTACGAGGAAGGATTTTGGAAAGAAGATGAGGTGAAGTCTCTTGCACTTTAAGCAGACAATAACAGCGATCTGGTATGATCTGGTTGTTGAACATTTTCGGTTGTCAAGTTTTCTCTTATAATTGTAGATTCAAATAACAAATTTGAATGATTACAAATTGTTGTTGTTGTGCCCTTTAAAAGGAGTTTGTTAAATCTTGTAACTGTGCATAAGAATAAGTTCTATTTTGTGCTCTAAATTTAGTTGGCTTCATTTTGTAAGACTGTTTGTTTTCTTTCACCGAATCTTTATAGGAACAGTTTTGAAAAGACTAAATTGCATTTTTGGTCCCTTAACTATTTAGGTAGTATCGCTTTGGTCCCTTAATTAAAATTCGATTTATTTTGGTCCCTTAACTTCTCTCCGTTACACATTTTGGTCCTTTCTATTAGTTTTAATTCAAAAACGATAGATTTTCTTCATTTTTTCCTGGGATTCTTGTTGTTAAAGGTTGATGGAGATGATATGAAGATGAAAAAGAGGATAGTTAAAGACATAACATGCAAGGTGAGGACCGATTTGTGCTTGAAACTTGTATTAGTGGCACTGCTCTCAAGTTTGATTGATTTGAGGTGCATCCTTCACAGACAATCCTTCTCGAGTTTTAGCATTTACAATAATCTGTGGTAAGTAGATCATAATATGATCAAGTTTGCCACTGTCTTGTATAGTATTGTTATTGAAGGGGGTTGTGTTTTAGGAGCATAATTGGAGTTTGTCACCAAAATGATGGAAGGGGTGGACACGTTGAAATGCCTTTCTTTGGAAACAAGCATGGAGAATGCCTTGAACAGGCGCCAAAAGTTCATCCCAAAGATTTTCATTTCTGAACTATGGAGCACGTGTAGAGACACAAACACTGGACATGGATTCTAGGTTGGACATGATATGAACACAAATATGTTACACTTCTAATGTAAAAAACAATTTAGGTCCGGCAAGATAGGTTAAATATATTTTTAGTCCTACAAATATACCAATTTTTTATTTTAGTCCCTATACAAATTTTCTTCGACTTTTAGTCCTTCAAAAGTTTTCTATTTTCACTTTTGGTCCCTCCCTCTATTTAAGTAAACTCATGTGTAAAATTCATATTTTTTAATAAAATTTTACAGAAAAGTGTATAATATTATAAAAATCTCTCCCAAAAAAATTAGAATTTTTTAACAAAATATGAATTAAATATAATTTTTTATATTTTTGGAGGTTAAAAATTCATGTTTTGTTAAAAAATTCTATTTTTTTGGGAGAGATTTTTACAATATTCTGTACATTTCTGCACAATTTCATGAGTTAAATATGTTTTTAATCCCTATAAAATTGTAACTTTTAAAGTTTAGTCCTTGCTTAATTTTAATAGTTTTTTTAGTCCCTATTAAAAAATTATGCACTCAATTTTAGTGCCTACTAAATTCATATTTGTTTAATTATGCTTAAATTTTTAAGTTTTTGAACAATTTTTTTTATGTGTTAAGAACATTACTAAAGTTCCTCCGCAAAAAATATCTCAAAATTTGATTTCTAAGTCCAATTTTTTTTTTGCTTTTATCTTGAACTTTTGTCATTTAAAAAAAATTATATTTAATTCATTTCATGTTAAACAATTATAAATTTTAGTAAATGAACCTTTTGCAATGTTTTAAACTTGACTCAGAAAATACGTTCAAAAATTTAAGAGTTTAAGGATAATTAAACAAACTTTGTTTTAACAGAGATTAAAATTAGATGTAAATATTTTTTGTAGGAACTAAAAAAGCTATTAGAATTAAATAAGGATTAAACTTATTTCCAATTTTATAGGGACCAACAACATGTTTAACCCCACTTTCATTAAACAATACAAGAATTGACTTAAAAATAGGGACAAAAAGTGATGATTGAAAATTTTATAGTCCTCAAAATAGTACATATATACAAATAGAGACTTGAACTGAATAATTTTTTGAGGGACTAAACTTAAAAATTTGTAATTTTATAGTCTAAAAATATATTTAACCTTAAAATAAGTGATTACATTAGTATCATTAAACAAAAAATTGTAGATAACAAAAAAATATACCATTTTAAATAGGATTATAATTGCTCTCTCGGTTGTATGATTTTGTTCCCTCGTATATTGACGCTAAACTTTTCATCTACTTGCCACTTTAACTTTTTTTATTGGAGCATTTTCTTTTTATTTTAAAAACTAAGACACATAGCCCAATTTTTATTGCAACTCAATTCATCCTTTCCTGTCAAATGCATGCTATTCGTTTGTGTTTTTACAGTTTATGTATTAAGTGGTCATGTGGGGTCAAAGACAAAAATTTAAATGGGGTCAACAAATGAAAATATCATACTTTTGGTTATAAAAAATTAGATGAAGTGGGGTCAGCTGACCCCAATTAACGTAGTACATCCGTGCCTGCTAAGGAGCATTAGGATGCTTCTCCCCTTCTCATACACGCCCCTTTTTGGAAACTTTGATTTATTATTACTTTTTACATTTTTAATAAAGAAAATAATACATGTCATTTCTTGTTTGGTCGAAGGAGAAGGCATGCGCACACTAAAAATCATTATATAGGGTGTGTTTGGTTTGCAAAACAGCAAGTAGTGTATATAACAGTATAAGAAAGAACAACACAATACAAGGGAGAACAACACTGGACAAATTTTTTTGGCATTGAATAAATTTTTGTTTTATACGATTTTTGGGGGACGAAATGCTATTTTGATATTTTAGACAACCTATACATGGGATAAAAAGTTATGCTGTGGTTTTGTGAAGGACAAAATTATCAGTTTTTGTCCTGTGCCTTGCCTCCAGTTTGTCCTGTACCTGAAACAGTTTTACAAATCAAACACTGAAACTGGAGTTGTTCTGTCATGTCCTTTATTTTTTAGCAAATCAAACGCACTATGGGTGCGTTTGATTTTGGGATTCTATTTACGCTTTTCATTGTCTAGGGTGCACAAATCAATTATGGTTATGCATTTTTTTCGGTCAAAGTTATGATGATGGATTTTAACTACTATTGACCGCATTTATTCATATCGCTTATAGGGATATCAACAAATGTTTGACGTTCTTATAGAGTCTCTATGGATTTGCACTACCAAAAAAAAAAGAGTCTCTATGGATTTGGTATTTAACCATTACTCCAAACCCTTATTTCTTCGTTACAAAGTAAGCATTTTCACTTTATATCTCATTCTCATTTTTGAGGTATAAATCTTTCTCTCTTTGATTTGTCATATCGATACATTGAATGATCAATTTGGTTTGATTTTTTTTTAAAGTAACTTATGTTTTTCCTATTATTTTGTAGTTTCGTTAGTGATTTCATACATTTGTATTTGATCATTGCTTTAAACTCATTCACTGCTATACGGTAAAGAACAGGGCCGATCTTATGATTTTTGATGTCTTGGGCGAAATAATAAAATTGTGCTGTTATAATTATTTCAATATTTTCCTTCTTGCATTTTTTATTGCAAAAAATTCATTTATAATCAAAGTTATCTAAATATATATTTTCAATAGAATTAATCAAAATAAATTAAAATAAATATATCTATGTAATACTAACTACTAAATAAAAATAATAATTTTGATACCCCATAGAAAATAGTGTCCTAGGCTACCGCCCCTCTCGCCTGCCCTCAGGGCCACCTCTGGTAAAGAATATCCCTCTCTATAATTTTTTTCTCTTTCCGGCCTTGACTGTGTGTTACAAAAGTTTTAATATTTCTAAGGAACATTTGTGTTTCAGTTGTCCCACAATTGCTCATGTGAGATTTAAATTGAAATTATTAGTTTTTAATTTTTCAATAACATTATTAATAGTAGTAGCACTAATCATAATATTAGAATTGTCTCATGTGGAACTCGAATTCTACTTATTGTTTTATTTTATTTTTTTTACTATTTTACATGTTTCAAAGATGTTAATTATCTGGACTCATTAATTATGTGAATGAGAAGAAAATTAATTTTATTTGCAAGACATTTTGTGCAATATAAGCATAGAAAATCTTGACCGTGTGACCAAAACATCATTTTTGAAATTCTTCAAAACAAAAGTTTCACACGAATGATTCGAACACAACTCCTAATGAAATTTAAGTTGATTTCTTTAAAACTAGACCAATCTATGTTCACTATACCGTTGTATCTATTTTAACAACTACTCGAATATGCATACTTTAAACTTATTTATGTTTTAAATTTGGGTTTCTCCTGGTGAAATGCTCTGACGAGCTTCTTAAGAATTTCAGAAAATCGGCAAAATGGAAGGCGTTGTTTCGAACACGAGGAGATGGGAGGATCTGGACAGAGATATTTTGGTGAAGATTTTTCAGTTGCTTGAAATATTCGAGTTAATTTCTGGCATTGCTCATGTTTGTAGCGCATGGCGCATGGCTTGCTGTGATCAATTTCTTTGGAAGACACTTGATTTGTCAATGTTGAGAAGTAACTTCATCAAGATTCCAATGGAGTCTTTTGTTTATGTTGCTGAACAATCTGATAAGAAATTAACCCGATTATTGAAGATTTCCTTGAATCTCAGCAGGCAGAGTATATGACATTAATCTTCCATTTCAACTTGTATGTAAGTGATGATCAGTTGACATACACTGCTGAAAGGTAATTTGAATAATTTCAACTTTAATATTCCTATATATAGAGATTCATGGATATGCAGTGTCCGTGGAAAAGTGTTATACACTTGCAAACAATTTATAACCCGCCGACATAACAAATAATTGTCCATTAATCTCATAACTTATATTGAACCACCATTTTATGCATATTTTGCAGGATAAGTTACTTGTATTTTTATTTTTGAAAAGAGAATGCGGCATTCTAGTTATTAGTACTCCTTCAAAATGGAGAGTACAATGTGAATTGCCTAAATAACTAATCTCGTCCCTTGTTGCAGGTGCCCACGGCTCAAACGCCTTGTTCTTCCGGCTTGGAACAGAATTAAAAGAACTGGAATGTGCAAGGCAATCCGTTCCTGGAAAGAGCTGGAGTCTCTGACAATGCCTAGTATAGCAAACCCGCCATATTTTCTAGAGGAAATTGCAACAAACTGCATGAACTTCAGTGAACTCAAGATTATGGGGCCATGTGACATCTTCTTTGCTTCAACTCTTGCTGTATTTTTTCCAAAATTGAGAGTCTTGAGCCTTCGGTGCTCAACGCTATACAGAGATGTTCTCATTCTAATCCTAGACAGCTTAGAACATTTAGAAGTGCTCAACATATCACATTGCATTCTAATGGAAAGTCTCCCCCCTCCTCAGTATAAAAAAATTATCAATGAAATTGATTCTACTATTCGCCAAAAGGCTTCTCGATTGCGCGAATTTATCACATGCATGGATGACTCGTGCATCATGTGCCAACATACAAGAACTGATGAAGGGATAGTTAGGTGGTACAAGTACGAGGAAGGATTTTGGAAAGTAGATGAGGTGAAGTCTCTTGCACTTTAAGCGGACAATAACGGAGATCTGGTATGATCTGGTTGTTGATCATTTTCGGTTGTTAATTTTTCTCTTTTAATTGTAGATTCAAATATGAAATTTGAATGATTACAAATTGGTGTTGTTGTGCCCTTTAGAAGGAGTTTGTTAAATCTTGTTACTGTGCTTAAGAATAAGTTCTATTTTGTGCTCTAAATTCAGTTGGCTTCATTTTGTAAGAGCATTTGTTTTCTTTCAGAGAAACTTCATAGGAACAGTTTTGAAAGGCATAATATGCATGGTGTGGACTGAATATTTGTGCTTGAAACTTGTATTAGTGGCACTGCTCTCAAGTTTGATTGATTTGAGGTGCAACCATCACATACAATCCTTCTTGAGTTTTAGCATTTACAATAATATTTGTGGTTAGTTTATCATGAATAAAACAAGTATTCACAATATGATTAAGTTTGCCACATTTTGTGCATTGCTTCTATGAGTTGTTCTTGCCACTGTATTGTACAGGGGCTCAAAATTGCGCAATCGTTTGATACATGAGTGCATTAGACAGAGTCACTGGACTTGTTAAAAATACGGATATGTAGATATTGCTAATGCAAAAAATGTATGACTGACAGGGGATATAAATATAGATAAAATAATACATGAACAATTATCATTTATAAAAGGTTTGAAAGAGATACAATTTGATGATTAACATAATCAAAGCTAGAAGTAAAACAATAATACAGAAATAGACAAAACAGTATAAATATATAAAACAAGTTTTAAGTTGTTTGATGGGTGTCTTTATTGGACACACTCCTTAAATCATAGGTGTGCACACTTTTCAGGTTTTGTAACAATGTTAATGAGTGTCTTAATGGTAGGGGTGGGCAAAAAAACCAAAAACTGAACTGAACTGTTGAACTGAACCAAAAAAGAACTGAACCATTACTAACAGTTCTGAAACTGAACTGAAACAGTTCAGTTCAGTTCAAAACAGTTCAGTTCGATTCGAAACAGTTCAGTTCAGTTCGGTAACTAAAATTCAATTTCATTTGTTTTTTTCATATTTTTTTCAAAGGTATTAATAATAACAGTTCAGTTCAGTTCGGAACAGTTCAGTTCAGTTTGAAACAGTTCAGTTCAGTTCGAAATGCAAACAGTTCAGTTCAGTTATTTTAAATTTAGCAAACAGTTCAGTTCAGTTCGGTTCAGTTTTCATCCCGAACTGAACCATGCCCACCCCTACTTAATGGAATTGGCTAAGGAATACAAAAACAACTAACAACCATCAAACTTTATCGTACTAAATAAGGTCGGTTACATACTACTAAAAAAAGTCTTTTCTAGTGTGTCTTTCCATCGATTCTAAGGCTTGTTTGCTGGTCTAGTGTTTTGATTGGTTGTCTTTGCTATAAGTCGTGAATCTGACTCTCAAACTGCTTTCTCTATCTCTCTTTCCCTCTCCCTCCCTCCCTCCCTCTCTCTCTC
>Ga0315915_1007782_pt1 | contig 12718 bp, 8 predicted proteins | sample MpolbnodulesMG_FD_207738 | JGI IMG/M metagenome (GOLD analysis project Ga0315915, IMG submission 207738) | Medicago polymorpha root nodule microbial communities from Los Angeles, California, United States - branched nodules | ecosystem: Host-associated > Plants > Roots > Nodule | place: USA... | reverse complement strand
AGATGCACTATACCCGCAAAGGAGGAAAAAGAGTACAAATAAGGGCCTAAACAGGCGGCACCTCACCAGCCAACAACTCAACAAAAAACCTCCTAAACATCCATATTCAGAAACAGAACAGGAAGAAGAACACAGCAAGAAACACCAAAAGCTGTCAATCCACAAAAAAGCACCCCAAGAAAACACCAATACACTGACCAGCCTTATAACCGAATCTCCAAACCGTTCCTGCTGCCAAACCTGCTAACCGAACAACAACAGACAGCAGCAGCCTGTCACCTGCTGTCTTCACCGAACCAGCAAGCAGTAACCGAACCAGAACCGCAACAGCAACCAAAACTCAACCACGCAAAACTCCAAGGCACCATCTCGGATTCCACCGCCATTCATAATACAAACACGGCTGAATCTTCAACCGAGATAAGCTCCACTTCCACAACAACATTTTAATGTCCTTATTTTAAGGTGAAGATAAATTGACTCCAGTAAACGGTGCCCCTTCTTACACATCCCGTCATAGACGGAGAATTCACCTAGCTAGGGTGAATCCTAACATTCTAAAATTCATCTTTTCAATCATTTCATCACATCAACTAAAACTTAATCTCAAATAACTTAATATCCTCTATTTATATACATTTATGTCATATTTCACATTCTTTATCATCACACATTGATTATTCTCATTACTATCTTTATTTTTATCACTTGTTATTAACAATACAATATTACTCTTATAGAATGGATAATAGAGAACACACAATTCAGAGGATATTAGTAGGCAGAGAATGCAAATCAATGGACAAACATTATGAAGTCCATTAACAAAAGACTATAACAGCCCATACTAGTAAAGATATGCACACAGAAATTTCATTACGCTACAATATCATGTGTATTCGTAAATTAGACCAATGTTGCAGTTACTTAAAAACTATACACATACATACAACAACATGTGAAACCTGTCCCAAACAGAAATCAAACAACATTGGGCATACTTAAAGCACTCAATTTATGGGACCTTAACAATTTGGCCGCTAACTCCAATGTCAAGGGGGCCTAAAATACTCCAAGTTAATGAGCCCCATTTTTTATACGCCCCAAAGTTGCCTACCCCACATGTCAAAGGGCCCCCTTTCACATTAACTTTTATTTTTTCAAACTTTTTTTCCAATTTTATTTTCCAGAATTTTTTTCTTTCTGCAATTTATTTTAAAATATGATAAGCACTCATTGTACAAAAAGTTGTTTTCAGCAACTTTTTTGAAAATATGGTAAGCGGTCATTCTATTTATTTTTTTAAAGAAACCCATCCACTTCAATTTTTTAAAACATTTAGTTTGTTTTGGATAAACAACTTATTTGTGACTTATAGCACAATCACTTATCATGATCACAATTATCAATCATTTCATCAAACAAATATCACATTACAAAATCTCTACAATTTCAGCTTAAGCATCCCGGTAGTAACACTATTTTGTTGTATCATGTTACACCAAAACCTACAATGACAAACCCAATTCTACTCTTAGTTATGAAGAACACGTCACTTAAATAAGATTAAATCAACTACACCCATGTTCAGAAACTGTCAGTTATGCAAAGATTCAGAACCTATAAGCATAATCAATAAGCAGAAGCAGAAATAGAGCAGAACCCTATTATTATTATTATTATCAAAGTCATGATTTTTTACATTCATAGAGTAAAATCTCGAAACCCAAATAATCAATTTTAATCTAAAAACAATCAAGAAGGAATAAGGAAACCCACCTGAAATTGATGATAGATCAAATCCTTGATTCACATCTCCAATTATACTCTTGCATGTGGGTTGGATTTGGGGAAAAAAAAAGGAGGAATTGATGAAACTGTGAATTGGAGTTTTTTTCTCGTTGGAGAGAAGAGAGAAGGTGATGAAATCAAATGATTTTTTTTTTTTGCTAATTATTTCAGGTCTATAAATATGCGTCATCCATTTACTCTTTTGCCCTCATCAACAAGAGGAGTCGCAATATAACGGAATAATATTAATACACAATCTTGATTCAATTTCAGATTCCTCTTTTTCGACTTGTTCGGATAATCTAAACATTCCAATTTCTCGTACTGCTCTCAAATTCAATTATCAATTCTTGTGAAAACGAAAATAAATTGCTGAAAAAACAGTGGTAATCCCATCAAAATAGGGGCGTTTGTTAACCACAACGACATGCAGTCGCAACTAGGGGCGTAGCCAATACTCTGGCCTCTGGGTTAGGGGTCCAACTTTTGAGGGTTTAAACATTTGATGCATGAATGCAAGGGGTTCGAACTTTTGAGCGATTTAACATTTGATGCATGAATGGATACTTCATATTGATATTTCAATGTATCAAAATTGTATGTGTCTCTTTTATTAGTTTTTATCTTTGAATTTATTTTTAGATCGTCAATTTATTATGAACTTTTACGGTACACCTCATAAATTAAGGTGTGCCGGTACTCCTGCTTCAAAAATTTATAATTTAACAATTATTTTATGAAATAAAGAGTTATCTATTAAAATTTGTATTTTATAAAACATTATTTCATTATTTATAAAAATCATATTAAAATTTTAAAATTCTCTCATAGAAAATAATCAATATTCTTTGTTATATGTAACAAAAATTCAAAAAAGTAAATTTTATTTCGTCGACACTTTTGGTAAATAAGATCTAATTATTATAATTGTTAATGATAGAAAACAATTATTTTTTTTAAAAAAACAATTCATTTCAATATTAATTTAATGATGCAGTGTACCGGTACACTCAAATTTTTGAGTGTATAGTAGAATTTGCCCAATTTTTTACTCAAATATGCTTTTTTATTGTTCAATTTTGTATACAAAATTACTAACAAAAATTAAAATAGGTGTTTGTCTATTGAAATACAAAATTAAAACTAACAGATTTAAGGAAAAACATAGTAAAATTATAAATGTTAATATATAAGTTATATTGTTGGATATCCACTATTTTTAAATGAACAGATATATAGCCAAACAACAAAGTCCATTCATAATTCATAACTTGAAATACAAATATCAAATAACACGAAGCGAAAAAAAGTTCTTAGTTTGATTACTTAGTTTATCATACATCTAAAACAGCAAACTAAACAAAATATATATTCCCACACATTATGCTCTACATCAAAACTATATATGGAGTACATATTATAACATGAAATGGGAAATAGGATAAAAAGACAAAATAAATACAACGAAAATACTAGTAATTTATAGAATGAAGTTAGATAGGGATGGCTCGAGTAACTTTTGGGTATACAACAGTGGCAGGATGACCCATGATTCTGCGACCCTTTCTATGCTTAAAGATATAAACAAGAGCTCCAACCGGCCACTCCACCACCCCCGCCACGACAAACGCCACGAACCCGAGCGTTGGCCCCACCACCTTACACCGGCACGGGTTGCTTCTTGTGCCACACTGCACGCAAAGAGGAACCCCTCTTCTAACCATCTTTAATTTCAAGCAAAATAAATTCGCTAGAGCTTGTAATTTTGTTTGATGCTTGATTTGTTGTTGTTGTTCTTGTAGTTTATTAATTGAACCTTGTTGTTCTTAACCCTTTTATAATGTTTGGTTGGTTCTGTTTTCGTCAGCAGTGCTGGATGGGTGGGGTGATGTGTTACTGCTACGTGTTTGCATCTAAGTACTATTGGTGCAAGTGTCTTACTTGCTTTGGTTGTTTGACATGTGTCTTGTCTCTTTTTCTTCCTTCCTTTATTTTATGGGATGGATGTATCATCGCATGTTGCCAAGTCTCGAGCTGAATTTGCACTAATCCATGAAAAATACTTTTTATTTTAGAAGCAAAATAAAGATTTACTCCCTTCTTCCATTTTTCAAGTAATTGATTAAAAGAAATTGTAACTTGAGTTTCGGACTCTGCACCTTACAGTTGCAAAGGTATCTGATTAAGGATTAAATACAAAATAGTCTTTATTCGTGGAGTCAGAAATTTTATTGAACTTGACAAAATTTTAACCGCGAATTCACATGTGACATAACATATAAATAGTCATAAATTAAAATAAAAGAGACTTGTCATTTTGTCAACAAAAGTACAATTTAAAATAAGAGAGATGAAACAAAACAAGTCAATAGTGTGTTAAATAAAATTTGAAGGTAAATGCCCTTTTCGAGACCTCTTTGCGGTGAAAGTTCGAATAATATTAACATCGTCAACTGACTTGAATATCTTCCGTTCAGTGTAACATATTATCAAGTCATTGAACCACGCATATTGATCTTGTTGTAAACATATCATCAAACTATTATGAATAGTGATTCAAATTTTGTTACCATAAATTAAATGAGCAATAGAGCACATATATATAAATATATATTTTTTGATTTTTGTGAGTAGTGAGTATTGATTTTGGTGAATCGTATAATAGTTCATAGTTAGGAAGAATTATTCTTGTTAAGTCACTTCAAGAATTTATTCTATAAATTCATTATAGTAATCAATTTAAAATTCCAATGATATTGATTAAACTAATTTAGTGGTAATTTTATGAATGATTCATTTTTAGAATTTATAGTAGAATAGAAAACATATATAAAAAAAATGATAAGTTTTAGTGATAGCCGCAACCGTAGGTAGAAGTTTTTAATATTTTTAAGGTTTAACAGTTGTTTTGGTCCCCTAAGCATCATGAAGTTGCAATTTTGACCCATAACAAAATAAAATCAAACTCAGCTCTCTAAGTACAACCCCTTTTGCAATTATGCCCCCTCCAACCAATTTTGACTAAGTCACTGCTGACGTGGACGCCACAGGTGTAATTTTTTTAATTTTTTTTAAAAAAAAATTAGTTTTTAAAATTTTGTAATTAAAAATATCAAAAAAATAAAAATAAAAATAAAAAAATTACACAGGCAGCAGCCACGTGAGCATTGATTTGGTCAAAATTGACTTGGGGGCCAAAACTGCAAAAGGAACAGTACTTAGGGGGCAGAATTGTATTTTATTTTATTAAGGGTCCAAAATCGCAACTTCCTGATTCTTAGGTGTTCAAAACTGCTATTAAGCCTATTTTTAAAATGATACCCTTAGAATTACCTACGGTTTTGCCGTGGGTAAATGTGAAAAACATGCAGTGACAACTATTTGGCAATGACAGACGCATTTTCGTTGCCAATCGTTGAAAATAATGTCCACAAAACATTTAGCTACGGAAATTAACCAAATAGTGACGGATTTTCGGTTGTCACTACAAGTCAAGTTTTTTGTTGAACGTATTGGTTGAACCTGAACATGTGATAAAAATAAAGTTTCTTGTAGTAAAACCGCCTTTGATAGTCCCTGAATGTGCATTTTCTTTATCAGTTTAGACTCTAACGTTAAAAATTTATGTTAACTGATGAAGTGTTAAATGTTTTATATTGACAAGGTGTATGAGGTGTTACATGGACTAATGAAAGTAAAAAATGGTCATTTTGGTCTCTGAGCCCAAAATCAATATCCCAAATTGAATCTCAAATCCCTAAATCATGAATTCAATCCACAAATTCCTAAATCGCCAAATCTCATATAATTTCCTCTTTTTCTCAAAATCAAATCTTCAACTAAATACTAAAATTGAATCACATAATGATCGGTGCATGTGCAAACTTGTCCCAATGAAGTGTTACTCATTCGTCAATAACTATATAAGCTTCCTCAAAGAAGATGTCCTGAGCATATAGAATAAACAAACATAAAATATTGAAATGGTAATTGAGGTATCTAATTGTGCATGCTTACTATTAGTTAGGACTCTCACAGTAAACACTCATTATCACCTAGGTCTCTGACAAACCTTGGATATTAATGTTGAAGAGAATGTTGTTGAGAATGATTTTCCTAACAATAATGACAGTTATCATTCTGAAAAACTAATGAGCCCTATTAGTATCGATGATGAAGGTGATGGAAATGAAAGACGAGTTTTCCCTCAATTTATTAATTCAAATGCAAAGTTTATCAGGTTCACTTGGAGCTAGGAATGAAATTGAAACTTTGGATATATACAAAGAAGTTGTGAGGAGCTACATTGTATACCATGGAAGAGATATAATGTGGTTGAAAAATGACAAACAAAGGTGCAAAACTATATGCAGGGATGAAGAATGCAAATCAATGATGCAAAATGTACGTACTTTTTATAGTAGTGGCTATTTTATATGTGCTTGTGATGCTGACACTTTGTGCATGTAAGTGTTTAAGTGTTAGGATCCTTAGTGACAGTAAATGTTTACTGTCAAGGACCTAACTGATAGTAAGTATGCATAGTCAGAAATCTTAATAACTATTTTAAGGTTTTATGTTTGCTTTTTCTATATGCTCAGAACAACTTTATTGATGATCCAATTCTTAACGAATAAGTAACATAGTGTTGGAACGAGTTTGCACCAACATGCATCATTGTGATCCAATTTTGATGTTTAATGAAAAATTTGATTTTGAACAAGGGATTAAATTTAGAAATCAGGGGCTAAATTTGACATTCAATTTGGAAATATTGTTTTTAGGTTCAGGTATCAAAGTGACTATTTTCTACTTTTACTTTAATCTCTATGACAAATATTATTTTTAGGTTCAGGTATCAAAGTGACTATTTTCTACTTTTACGTAATCTCTATCGCAGCTCGTGCACATTGTTAGTACCAAACATTTGTCACCTCATCAGTTAATAAAAAATTTTAACGTTAAGGACTAAACTGATAACAGAAATGCATATTCAAGAACTACTTTATATTAAATCCGAAATCAAAACCAATGTAAGGAATAAATCTATATTTTGCTTCTTAATATAAGAAAAGTATTTTATTAGCAATGTTACTATCCTGTATCTACTGTTTTTAAATGAAAAGATATATAGGCAAACAACAAAGTCCATTCATAACTTGCAATACAAATATCAAATAACATGAAGCTAAGTATAGTTCTTAATTAGTTTGATTGCTTAGTTTACCATGCATCTAAAACAGCAAACTAAACAAAATACATATGTACCCCATGCTCGTGCATCAGAACTATGGAGTACATGATATTATAACATTGAAATGGGAAAATAGGATAACAAGACAGACAAAATAAATACAAGGAAAATACTACTAATTAATTTATAGAATGAAGTTAGATGGGGATGGCTCTGGTGACTTTTGGGTATACAACAGTGGCAGGATGACCCATGATTCTGCGACCCTTTCTATGCTTAAAGATATAAACAAGAGCTCCAACCGGCCACTCCACCACCGCCGCCGCGACAAACGCCACGAACCCCAGCGTTGGCCCCACCACCTTACACCGGCAAGGGTTACTTCTTGTGCCACACTGCACGCATATTGGAACACCTACTCCAACCATCTTCAATCTTCAGTTTCAATAACAAATACAAATAAAAATCAAATGAGCTAGTAGTGATTTTATATGTTTGATGCTTAACTTGTTGTTCTTGTTGTTGAAGTTTATCAATTGAACTGAACCTTGTTGTTGTTAAGTTTTATAATGTTTGGTTGGTTTCGTTTTCGTGAACAGTGCTGGATGGGTGCTGTGATGTGTTACTGCTACGTGTCTGCAGCTTAAGTATTATTGGTGCAGGTGTCATTGCTTGCATTGGTTGTTTGACACGTGTTGTCTCTTTTTCTTTTCAAGCTTTATTTTATTTTATTTTATTATATTATATTCTTTTATTTTAAAGTAGAAACGGTGTGCCGAAGTGTGCTGTATGAATTTTTTTACAAGTTAGAGCTTGATTTATGGTCTTTTATATGTCCATTTTTTGAATTTCTTATGATTTATTTAAAAGTTTGGTCTAATTTAAAAGATTATTTACATGCCTACTTTGTATTATAGTCATTAATTAGTTATTTTAAGTTAAGTTATATTGTAGGTCATTTAAGTTTGAGATTTGTAACATATCAATCATTTAAATTTTTTGATTATACATAAGTCTTTTAAGTTTGAGGTTTGTAATAGATTAAGCTTTTAAGTTATTTTGGTCATACATAAGTTATTTTATATATAAATAATAGATGAAAAAATGAAAAAAAATGTAAGCATCAATAGACATTTATTAAGCAATAAAGTACTACAAAATAAAATACTAAATAATAGAGGAGTATAAACTCCCTCAAAAAAAAAAATGAGGAGTATAAACATTATGGTTTGTTTAGTAGAGTAGATTTGCACTTGAAGAAACTAAATGCTAGATTCGTTAAAGATAATATTACATTTTTATAAAGTGTTTTATGTTTGAATCTACCATCGTTATTTGCAACTTTTGGTGTAAATAAAATATAAGAAAATCAAAAATGAAATTTTACATCCGACGTTAATAGAGACTAATATAAACCTAAATTAATAATTATAATGGTTAATATGATAATTAGTAAGTGTTTTGAAGACAAATATGATAATATTAATGAACCATATCAACGTAAGTAACTTTTTTTTTTTGACAAAAACATAAGTAACTATTTTGACTAACACATCCTAACTTGAAAAGTAATTTTTTTAAAATAAAATTTATCATCTTTTTCATTTAGAAATCCTTAACAAGTATCTTTTCCGAAAATACACTTGTTAGCTAGACCCAAAATTATATGTATAAATATTGTGTACTTTTACATTGTAACAAACTATATTTATATTTATCTTTTTCAATGATACAAAGAATATAACAAATCTAAATAAATTATGATATTTTTGAATAATGCAAATAATATAACATTGATATAGACAACTCGACGTTATTTAAACATGTAATCGAAAGTAAAAAACTACTCCACCATGTATTTTCTTTACATAAATTATTTATTTTTTGAGGAAATGTATAACATAAATTATGGATATAGCAATTTTGTTTTTCAAGAGCTAATTGAAAGCATGTGAGTAAGAGTAATGTAACAACCCAAATCTAACTTTTTATAAGAAGGGGATTAATTTCCCTAAATAAAAGGGATTAATTTTTATTTAAGCAAATAAAAAGGATTGAGGAATGTTGGCAACACTCACTTTTGAACACTCTCTATAACATTCACTCTCTTATTTGATGGAATTCATGCATGTCCCACCACTTCGTATGAGTTCTATTTTCAAAGTGTACACTCACAATATTTAAATCAATAAGAGAGTGAGTATTAGAGAGTGTTCAAAAGAGAATATTCAAAAGATAGTGTTGTTAGCACTAAGGATTAATTAGAATCATGGTAATTAAACAAAAAAATAATTAAGTGAGATAATTGAGTCAATTCTTATTTTTCGTTACAATAATTGGGTCAATTCAAACAAATAAAAAGGATAAAAAAAGTCATTTTCACTGTTAAGTAATATAAACGCCTTTGGACAACAAAAGGATAAAAGACCCAAATCTTCTCTTCTCTCTCGCTCTCTCGGATCCCTTTCTTTTTCTTCCCCAAATTCTCCACACACAAAAAAAAATAAAAAAAAATCTATTGTTGATACTTGAAGCTTGCTTACACATCATATCCCTCTGAGGCTCTGATCTTCAAAGTTCTAATTAAGTAAGCAATTTTCTCCCTTTTTTGGAATGACCGAACCTTCCAATTTTAGTTTTTTCAAAAACTCAGTTTTCTTACCTTTGTCAATTCCAATTGTTACATATGTAATTTCCAATCTGTATTCATGCTATTTCAGTTTTGATCTGCAATTTGTAACTGTATGTCTTATTTTCAACATCGTTTGAGAATGAAGTTGTGTGCGAAGAAATGGAAAGTTGAGTGCACGACAAAGCCAAACTGGCTTGAACTTCCAGTAGACTTGACTAAGAACATACTCCAGAGACTAGATACTGTTGATATTGTGACAAGTGCACGTAATGTTTGTCCTCTTTGGTGGAACGTTTGCAAGGATCCTCTAATGTGGCGTACCATTCACATGATCAAGCGTGTTTCTCCTTTTGATTTTCGTTGTTTGGAGAAGATTTGTCATTGTGCCGTTGACCTAAGTTGCGGTTATAGAAATACAGAAAGAAAGAAATTGTATAATGTAATTGATAATTACAAATTTTAAATAGTAAAAGTAATGCTTAACTATAACAAAACCCACCATTGGTGCATGTAATACTAACACACAAGACTTTTTATTTATATGATCAAGCCTTTGCATATTTCTTCATATTACCCGATGTGAGATATTATTCTAATTATTATTATTGATATCCTCCCGCAAGTTGTATGGACTGAAAGAGAGATGCAACTTGGACAGTAAGTAATCGAACCTAGGACGAAGCAGGGGTTTGGTTAGAATATCAACAAGTTGATCATCGGTAAAAACAAAGGATACTCAAAACTTGCCATTTTGAACATTTTCGCGGACAAAATGATAGGCTAAGGCTATATGTTTCATCCGAGAGTTAAATACAGGATTAGCACTAAGGTGGGTAGTACCGAGGTTGTCACAATAGATGACTGGATTGGCTTTTGGAGTGTGACCGAGTTCAGTGAGTAATGAAAGGACCTATAGTAGCTCACTCGCCGTGTCAGCCATAGCTTTATATTCCGCTTCTATGGAAGAGCGAGCAACAGAACGTTGTTTTCGAGAGCTCCAAGAGATGGGCGTGCTGCAAAGATATAACAGATAACGAGTGGTGGAGATATAATCATCCTTGTCGCCTGCCCAGTTTGATACCATATAGAAATATAGAAAGAAATTGTATAATGTAATTGATAATTACAAATTTTGAATAGTAGAAGTAATGCTTAACTATAGCAAAATCCACTAACTATTGGTGCATGTAATAATAACATGGCTTTTATTTATATGACCAAGTCTTTGGATATTTTTTCATATTACCCAATTTGGGACATTATTCTAATTATTATTATTGATAGCGGTCATCTGGAAGAAATTGCTATTGAGTCTTTTGGGACCGATGACCTCCTCAAGCATATTGCTCATAGGTAATTAATAATTTTCCAATCCTTCTTGATAGATGGTTATACATATTCTAAGTTATTATCGTTGCCTTCTATTTATGTGCAAGTAATGTTTGATATTCGGTGAATTGACAAGTGCACCAAATCGTTGTCGGGTAATAAAGTAGTAAGTTAATCGTCTCAGATACAAGATTAAGTTTGGTTGATACGACGATTAGGGAATCCTTGAATCCCTTCGTTTTTGTTCGAAATTAATTTGAGAAATCGTTAGTTTATAATTTGTCACTTGTCTCATGTTTGCATTTAAGAAAGTACACCCTTCAGTCACTATTATATGCAAAAATTAACATTTTAGATTCATTCATTAAATGATGTATATGGTCTATAATAAATATCATATATATCATTAATTGAATGAATCTAAAATGCAAAGTTTTGCTTATGATAGTGACCGGAGTGTGTAGAACTGAAACATAACCATGTGATGAGTCAGTGACGTTTATTTATATATTTCTGCAATTCAACCGATTACAATTGCGAGGGTTGATAGCCCTAAACTGCAATTCACTACTGCTTGGAACATGTCAATCCTATATTGTTCTATTTGAGATATTGTATAAAATCAGTATATACGAATTAAAATTATAAATTGAATAAAACTTTGTTACTAGAATCCAACACATAAGAAGAGAAGGGGTTCATCGTGGAACCCTATTCAAAGAGGTGTACAACTTGTTGTTTGCATCCCTTTTATTTATGTGTAATTAATCTTTGATATACACATGCCATTGATGCTTCCAAATCTATTCAGAATGTAGTTTGGGATGAATCACATATTTTAAGCATCTTATTTATAATAATATTTTACAGGGCTAGTCGCTTACGGGTTGCAACTATTTTGCTGCAAGGAAATCTCAGATAAAGGGCTGATTGATTTTGTTTGTAAGTTTTCACTATTAGAGGAATTGGATATTACATATAACGGAAACTTATCTAAGTATTCTCTTGAAACTATTGGTGCAAATTGCCCTCTTTTAAAATCACTAAATCTTTGTAGACGCTTGGTCTCATTTTGTTGCAACGAATCTGATGATGAGGTTTTTGCTATTGCAAAAACAATGCCCGGGTTATGCCATCTTAAACTTTCTGGAATTGTTCTTGACAATTTTGGGCTCCTTTCCATTCTTGATGGTTGTCCTCATCTTGATTCTCTTGATCTGCAAGACTCCCTTTGTCTCCCTTTGACTGAAAGGTGCCATGAGCAAATCAAAGTTTTTCAACTTCCAAACAATTATGAACTTCCAAAGAACTTTATATATGTCATTAATGTTGATGACCACAAGGAGAACAACGATTTATGTGGCGATGGCAGCAATATTGATCGATGTGGTGACAACAGCACCTTTGTTACATATGCTGGTGATGATTATATTGATTGATGTGGTGACACCGGCACCTTTGTAGATACATATGCTGATGATGATTGGGGAGTATTCGGCAACTTCTGAATTTTTAGTGACACTTGTTTATTATTGCTATTAGGGAAATGCTAACAAGTGTTCTAAAGACACTTTTAAGAACTTTAAATAGTAAATTTTTATGGAAAATTGTGCATTCAATGCATCAAAAATTAAAATATTAAACTTTTTTAAAGAATAATTTCTTAATTGAGAGACCTTAAAGAGTGTTTTTAAGACACTCGTTAGCAAGACCCTTATTATTATTATTATTATTATTATTATTATTATTATTATTAGACATGCTTTCGTCTC
>Ga0315915_1007778_pt1 | contig 12724 bp, 3 predicted proteins | sample MpolbnodulesMG_FD_207738 | JGI IMG/M metagenome (GOLD analysis project Ga0315915, IMG submission 207738) | Medicago polymorpha root nodule microbial communities from Los Angeles, California, United States - branched nodules | ecosystem: Host-associated > Plants > Roots > Nodule | place: USA... | reverse complement strand
AAAAACGATGTTTTTGTGTAATTTTGTTCGATTATGTCGTATTATCCGATAATCTTGTTAAACTGGCGTAATTCGGTTAAGTTATGAATGTGGCGTGATTACGGGTCAATTTTGACTTTCCAATTACCTGTTCAGTACTGCACTGCATTAGTTACAGGTTTTGTTTTCTGCTATGAACGTGAGTTAACTCACGCTAGTACAAATGACAACGTGAGTTAACTCTCGCTGAAATTAACACTAGTGCATGTTAAGTCACGCAACGTATGTTAACCGACGTTGTCATTTGTACTAGCGTGAGTTAACATGCGTGGAGGTATATTCGTCTTTTCACTTGGGAATGAGCGAAACGGTTTGGGTAAAGAGCAGAATTCGAAAAGCAACCGTCTAACTGAAATCTTCAGTCTTCATTGGGTATTGGCCCAAAACTTTAACATTGGACCTAGATGGGCTTTTTTTATACTGAATATGGACGTATTTCAAAAGACAACTTCTTATCCCACCCTATTAGCTTCTTGTGCACCCCACAAATTTTAGATTATATCACTCAAAAAGGGCAAAAACACCCTTCAACATCCAACACTTGTTTGGATTTCATAATCTGAACCAAGTGTGGAGGGTGAAAAAAAAATTGTCATTTCAAAATTCTAAATCTGAACCACCGCATATCACATATTCACATTCATTATACATGACTGATAATGTTTAGCTATTACCGGATTTAAGATTGCCTTCTTTTTTTTACTAGAACTAGAAGATCATCTGCTTTTCTTTTTGTGGAATATTAGAAGATTATCCTCTTAAGGCACTAAAAAAAACAAGAAATATAAACTATGTTTTGAGCCATGAACTATATAAGTTCTATTAAACTTCTTGAAAATGACGAGGAAAAGCGTCCCCAAGGCCATGGAAAGTTGTTGCAAGAGTTGCTCTAGAAAGCTTCACCAAAAACAATGGTATAATTTTGAGGTTCTGGTGTGTCCCATCCATTATATTAATTTATCTATCAATGAACAATGCTTCTATAATAGTCTAAGGTGGTAAGTGAGAACCAAACTTATCCATAGTGAATTCAGCTCAAACTGAGCTAATTTCTTTCGGCTTTGATTCAGCTTATTCAAAGTAGGTAGTTACTAAATTAGAGATGTTGGTAATTTAGTTGGTGAGTTAATATTATAACGTCCAAATAGTTCTAAAAAAGAATGTCCGAAGTTTAAATCCGGTAAAATATAATCACTTACACGCTAACATTTTGCCTATAAAAAATAAGGGTCATGTTAACCGGTGTCTCGGGCACTGGTTAAGGATACCAAAATGGAATTTATTATCATAAAAGGAAACTCTGTTATACTTTTTGTAAATTAATTACACAATTTCAATACATTAATTACTATATAACTTCCTTATTTAATATCTTTAACCGGTGTCCCTACCTAGGGGCACCGGTTAGCATTTCCCAAAAAATAAAAAGATAATCATTATAACAACTAATAAGATGGGAGTGAGATCACATGAAACTCTATAATCGCTAGTGCAAATTTAGTTTTGTGATGATAAAAACCAATTTTAAACGAATTGATTTTGTAAAAATGATTTTTGTTTAGAGTGATTTAAACCGTATATTTGAAGATAAAATCTATCATAAAATTAAAAGAAGATAATGAGTGGTAACGTGTTATAAAAGTAAAATCAATTTTAATAATGTTATTAGAACATGTCAAAATCAATTGTACTTGTACGCAATCACCTTTGACTTTTCGTACTATAAAATTAAATACATTCGATCTAATTCATCTTTACAAAATTGACTTTTTACTAGAGATATCTAACTCTAAAAAAAAATAGAGTTTAGATTTTAATTTTTTCTAATAGAAATTAATTGACAAAAGAGTTTCTCTAGGTAGATAGATTCATTAGAGTTTAAAAGAAAATTACAAAGTTTATTGTTAGAAGCGTGGGTCAACAAAAGAAGCAGCATCCTAGGAAAGAGGCATTGCTCAATTAAAACCAACAAGGATAAAGATAGAGATTATGAACACCAAAACATGAAAAGTGGTTGCAAGAAAAAGACCCGTTCCTAGTTCCTTAATCCTCCTCACAGCAACAAAGCAAAACGTGTTCTTTTTAATATCTTCAACCCCTTTCTCCGTGTAGGACCTACCTCCCTAAAACGTGGCTAATTGTGATTCCAACCAATTTGCTCTTCTTCCAAATTTCAACCTTTTATCATGCTTTTATAATTCTTAAATTCTATCAAGAAAATTGTGGGCCAATGCTTCTTTCTTTATCCAATCTCGTATTAAATCTTAGTGGGATCCACATACTCTTTCGACCATATAATAAATTTTTCATATGTGGATTCAATCTAATTTGTTGAAATTGACAGCATGTATGAACACCCTGTCACGTGATTTCACATCTAATTGTTAATGTTTTAGTAGATATATGGCGGAACCCTAAAAAAATGCATAGTAAATAAAAAAAAAAAATCTACTACATTACTTGAATCAATAATTAGTGTATTATTGATCTTGAAAAAATTTGTGGACAACATCTGAAATTGTTGGTGTGTCGATCCACCGAAAGAGGTGGTATATTTGTAAGAACTTCAGTGTTCAAGTCAATGAAAGTTTAAGACATGTAAGAGGTTCAACTAAAAGAGATCATGTTTATTTCACCTAATGACCCTTTGTTATATAGGCGTCATGGGTAGAACAAAGTCCTAAAAACAGTTAGATAATTATTGCAAATGTGATGCATATCCAGGATCACCGTGTGATTACGATTAGAAGGTCTTGATTTGACTTTGTGGTGTTTTCCTCTACCTCTCTTGTGGTGTAGGCTTGAGTGATCTCTTACACGAATGTTCTTTTGTTGCGTGTAATTGGTGATAAGATCTCTTACACGAATGTCTTGATTTATCATTATCATAAATATAAAGTTTGAATTATGGTGTCTACAGTATCACTTAAGGTATAATTGATAAAACATAAAAAAAAAAAAAAATGCGAGTTGAAAATTAAAAGTGAGTGTCATTTTAAGACGTTTTGTTTGTAAATAGATCAATTATCGTGGAACGTAAGAAAATAGTATGGATGTAAACATCAACATTCAGGTGAAATTGTAAATGATCCTTGTGTCAACTGTTTGCGTGTGTGTGTGATTTGCTTCCATTTGAGTGAACAAGATGTAAGCTAGCAAGCAATTAATTAGGTGTTCTTTAGGTACCACCCCATTTGCTTTGGATTGGATAATAAGAAAGTGAAGTGGATAGTTCAGAACGAACCGTTTAAGTGTGGTGGGGAGAGAGGGATCCACCACTATATAGCTGGCCACAGCCACCTTGAACCGCCGTATAAATAACCAAATACGGAAAATGTGTAAGTGGATACTAGAACAATTTTTATTTTTTTTTACGAATTCTATCAAGCACGACATGAAACTCACGCATAACTATAAAATTTTGGATCCATACTCGAAAAAAATGTTTAACCTAATAATATTAACATTACCGGTTTAACATTATCTTTTGGACAATATAGCCCAATTCCAATTCTAACAAGTAGACAATTCATGGACTTAAACACATGCATATGTCTACTATATGTCTATAAATGCAATGCAAAGCTCTCAAAGATGCTTCTGCAGAACCGACATGAAATGAAGTAATCTCTATAAACCTTTTGGGAACAATTAAAGATGATGTTTAATGTGTTAGAGAGGTGATGTAACCTGCTAACTAACATTATCATTATTTAGGTGGTGCCGGCTAGTATAGAATAACGGAAATGAATATTGTTCCATGGAACATTTTGATTCTTTTTTGTTAGAAAGGAGCATCTTTATTTTTATTAGGAGTACAAATTTACTCAACTCTTCATATAGTTCGACTTTCATATTTATTTAGGGGGTATTATAGAAAGAAAAATAAACTTTCATTTATTTATAAACCAATTAAGGACTGCATTTTTTTACAAAAACAAACTTCATTAACGAGCTAAATCAACTGCATTAAACGAAATAATACAAGGAAAATAATCATCAATATTTGGTCAAACCTAAGGACCACATCAGTCCTTGAGAGAGAACATATCTAAACCAATTTGATTCTTTCAAAAAAAAATTAAAAAGGCAAAGGAATATATTAAAAGACTATTTAGCACAAGGTATGTATGCAAAAAATAGAAAAGAGAAAATACAAAAAAGTTCAAAGAAAGGTACAACCAGGGGCGGAGCCACCGCCAGCTAGCCTGGGCACTAGCCCAGACTCAGCTTCTACTTTATTTGTAGCAAGCTCAACCATTACTAGAACCTCTCGCTTTTCCTGCGGATTTTGCCAAGGATTTAGGTTCCCAGATAAATGTAATACCTTAGTGGGTAATTGTTTCCTTAGGATTTTAGGATCCGCAGGAAAAGTATATCGGCAGGAAATATGCAATTATCCGCTGAAAGGAAGTAACATTATATGGGAAGTCTATAAAATTATCCGCAAAAAATATGCAATTATTGTCTGGGCTCTATAAAATTTCTGACTTCTCTGCTGGTATATGGATACAACCAATCCAAAGAAACATCAAGAAGTTTTAAAACCTAAACAAGCAAGAGGATTATTCCACCAAAGGATAAGATCATAAGAAAACATTTTGATCTTTGTCTTAATCCACCATCAAAAATGAATTTTCAAGCGATTAACGGTTTGAGATGAAAATCTTTCTTTGCAACCAAATAACTCGTTGTTATGATTGGACCAAATAATTCAAGTGCAAGCTAAAATGACTCAAAAACAGTTTGATTCTTAAATTATTTAAATGTCAATTGAATTTTTTTTGTTAAATAATATTTTGAATTATCTTAAAAAATAATTTAAGAATAAATAAATCTTCTAAAAAATAATTCAAAAATAAATAAATCTTCTAAAAAACAGTTTGTATGTATGTATTTCACGTTGTTATCGACAATTTGATTCTTAAATTATTTTTTCAATTACACGCAGTGATAATAAATAAATCTTCTACAAATAATTACTAAATAAATAACTCCAACTGTCGAAATTTATAAAGAGAAATACATATATTGTTTTAAGTAAAAAAACTCATTTAGATAGATAAATATAATTTGAGTGAAAAAAGATAAATAAATACAGTTGCAGTAATATTGTCAAAAAAAAGTGTTAAAAAATATAATCAAGATATAATAAAAAAATTGATAAATTAATGTTAGATTATTTTTAAAAAAAATTGCTAACACATATATATAAAATGTAAAGTATTAATATGATGAGGTCCAAACTTTTAAAATAAATTAAAATAATGTCAGCATCCATGAAAAGCAACGCAACGGTCAATAACTAGCAAAGTGACATGGAAATTGGCATGAAAAGATGTGGAAAGAAGTAGAAGAAGAAACTTATAGTATTCCTCTTATCTGAACCAATCTCGAATATATGCTTCCCTTTGCGTTTAAGTCCTATAGAGTTCTAACATTTTCACACAGTGATGACGTATTTCGTCTTTTTCTTCTCTTTTGGATTTTTTTTCCTCTTTCTTCATGTCGCATTTTGTTAAAACATCATAACTAAAAAAATGTAACCAACTAACCTAAGTTTCCAATCCTTCCCTGATTCAAATTCTTATCCAAGGTAGAAAGGTACTATAGTACTAAACTGGCTTGTCAAGTTAAGGGAGGAATAGGCAACATTCAAATTACAAATCATTTTAGTAAGTTCACATAAATTAAAATTATAAATATTCTGTCTATAAGGTTCAGCTCATCCAATAATGTTAATATTATTATGTCGAACACATTTATCTAGGTTTGAAACTGAAACCTCGCAGTTATGTGTTGACTTTTGAATTGTGTTTATGACTCCGTCTAAAAAATGATAAAATATTCTAACTAAAATAATTTATTTCATTTTATAAATTATTTCTAACCGAATTTCAACGAAAATGACTACCTTAATATGTTTTTTGAAAAGTAAAAAAATATTAATATATCAAATAAGAATGGAAATTGAGAAACAAAAATGCATTTATAGTTTTTTTTATGAAGGTAGTAATTTATGCCAGATCAGGTAGATGGGTTTGAAGAAGAGGATAATGTTTACAATTCTAGAAAATTCATAACGAGGGGGGAAAGCAACCTATCTGTTAATTGGACACATATCCAAAAGGATCATTGATGCTTTTCTTCACAACTGGAATCCACTTTTAAAAATATTTGAGATAGAGTTTATGGTCATTTTTTAATTTGTGCAGTACAAAGAAGGATGAGAAAATTAATTAGTTATTTATTGATGCAACCAATTTCAAATAGGAGTATAATACAATGAAGATCATGTTGCACACTTGAGGCTGCTTATTCTAATTATTTGTCAACTTAGTGATAACTACAAATGATGAATGTTGTCAATATGTGTGTCGTGCTTTTGAAATATATTGCTTCTCAAGGATAAGGTTATAAATAAAAATTTGGACATACTATAAAGTCTTTGTCAGCTGCCTTATCTACCAAATTCCAATAACGCATGCTGTATTTTTTTCTGCTCAAAAGACAAAACGCTAGAAAACAAGCCGGTCCAAAGGGAACAAGAAGACCAAAAAAACAAAGATGACTAATCTATATTATGTCCAAAAAGCCCTAGATTAGTTAGGAATAATATTCTTTGGTATAAAATCGTGAGGAAAGATAGAAAGATAGGTTAGGTTATTAATATTATCAAGAAAAAATGGGGGAAATGCTTTATACTTTTGAATATTCCAACCTTCTTAATCTTCAAAAGTTTGTTTGAATTATTTATGCCTGCAATAATTAATTAATTAATTAATTAATTAAACCTGGAATTTGGTAGTAGGATGGATCGTGAACTTTTCAGCTTAAGTTGGAAAGCGAGCGTGATTGGCTGGCCAACTCAAATTGGAATTTTTATTTCGCCATATAAGAAAAAGTTGGCAGGCTATCATGTTTGAAAACATTTTGTTTGGTGGGCTGTATAGAAATTGAGAAGAAAAAAAAAAGTAGTACATAGTAAACATTGACAAATAGCATTGGTTAGCTACATGCGTGATTCTTTTATCATCACATGTATTTGTTCATATTGACTAATTGATTTAAGAATTTAATTAATGTTGTGTATAGTAATTATTTTATACATGTATATAATGTGTAATTAATTTAATTAATGAATATGAAATCATATAAGTTTATTAAAAGAATAACATATGAGTTCACATGACAATAGATGATGTACGTGTAAAATGATTGTACACTAACATAATGTGTTGATTAAACTCTTGATTTAATTCAAATTAAATTTATATACACGGATATTGTAAATGTTTTTTTTAACTCTAAATTGATCATAATTATCTATTTTTAAAAAATATTTGACTTTAATCATAACTATTCTAAAATTACACATATGAATGATTGTGAGCGGTCAACAACATAAAATTATTTACAAGGACAATATATAAAAATTAATCTCGTGACTTATTTGAATTATCTCGGTACGTGTATTGGGTAAATGACTTTGCATAATTTTGCATAACTTAAAAGAACAAAAAATATGTATGAGTTGAGGTAGCAGTCAACAATGGTTTCACAACATAAAATGGTCGATCAAAGGGTAAACAGTAATTAACCACCGAGAACAAAATCATGTTACAATAGAAAAGAAAATAATTAAGATCTCAGTGGTGCATAATGCATGGCTTTCTGACCAACTGATGCTTTAGAGTATATAGCACCATACACGATCAATTGAATTGTGCATAGATTTCTTTCACATACATGTTTTATTAGTTTTATTAACACTATTTTGATGTTATTTGTTATTTGAACAGAGACTTATTGTTGTTTGTAAGAAAGCCATGAAATTCAGTTTGATCTCAGTGGTCTTATAATAAAAATTTAAATATTTAAACTAATATACAAGGAGTATATTCCTTCTTCTTCTTCCTCTATATATTCAAGGAACAAACTCATTATTTATTGTGTTAATATATGATGAAGAGTGATTCTACATCGTCGATCACTTTCAAGCAAAATGTGAATTGGAGCAAGAGTTCTTCCACCAATGATGCTACTTTGGAAAATGATGTTGCCTTTAATTGCAAAATGTATGATTGAGCCATACTTTACCTTGAAAATACACACAAAATTATGAAACATAACTTTATTTGAGGGCAAATTCTATGGTACACCAAAAAATTTGAGTGTACCGGTACATCAAATCGTTAAATTAATAATTAAGTGAGTTGGTTTTTTAAGAAAAAGAATTATTTTCTATCATTGACAATTATAATAATTAAATCTTATTTATCAAAAGTTTCAACGAAATAAAATTTACTTTTTAAATTTTTTTATTACTCATAATAAAGAATATTGATTATTTTTTATGAGAAATTGCTAAAATTTAATACGATTCTTATAAACAATGAAATGATGCTTTTTTATTTTATGAAATGATGTTTTCTAAAATATAAATATTGTCAAATAGCTTTTTATTTTATAAAATAGTAGTTAATTTATAAATTTATGGAATAAGAGTGTCGGTGCACCTCAATTTGTGAGATGTACCGTAGAAGTTCCCTTGTTTGAGTCCTTCTATTTTTAGATAGAGCAATGATAAGTGAACACAAAATATTTGACACAAATACAACACTATGGACAGTTTGGACATTTCACCCATAAAACAGGGGCAGTTTTGACAAAGCCTCACACCCCAACTCATTCTCATCTTTCACGTTCTTTCTTTATGGTGACCTTTCCCTCATCTTCATCAGATCTGTACCTCCATACTCACCACCGTCAACCTCTCCACCGCCCCTCCATCCTCACAACCACCATCGTCCTCATCAGTAAACACCCCTTCATCTTCTGTTCAGATCTAGACCTCCACCGGCGGCGACATCCTCTATTTAGATATGGCCATCCACCGTCGACATCTTCGCTCAGCACCACCTGATTTGCGCTCCTTTTCGGCGACGGCGAGAGTAAACAGTGTGAGAGAGAAGAGATGAAAGGTTCTCAAATCTGATTTGCACGTTTATGTTGTATTAGTTGTGACGACCAAAGGGAAGAGGAGAATGAGTGGCCACCGTTTTGTAGATACGGTGGTCGTGGTGCTGCGAACCAGTTGCAGGGAAATGAAAAAGAAAAAAATAGAAAGGAAAATAGAGTATAAAGTAACAGTATAAAAAAAGGAAATACGGTATAATTATACAGTGGTGTCTGTATCGTGTCTAAAAAAATGTGTCCACTTATCATTTATGTTTTAGATAATTTGTTTGTTGATACACTTCTCTAAGAATTGATGTTCATACTTTTAAGGCAAACACATTTTCATTGTTGAATCAAGAAAGGTGTCTTGGAAAGAAATTGCTCATTGTCGAATGAGTAATTTTGAAAAGGAGAAAAACAATTTTCAAATTAGTTAACCAAGTAATTTGGTTTAAGTAGTTAATGACCAAAGACAAATTGTTTAAACGAACCTGAGTTCAATTTCTGAGTGAAATAATTCTTGATCAGATTTTGTTTACCTCACAACCAAATTTCAGATTACCATGATCCCTTTCCTCTAAAAGTCGGGAGGTTAACAAAAAATGGTTATGTATCATGTACAGATGAGTTTTTCACTAGTATAAATCAATAGATATAATCACATGCGAGTTAGTTCAATTGTGAGATTCATTAATTCAAGAGTAAAAATTAACTTGTGAATGAAGCAAGACTATTATCATCTCAATAAAACTAGTCTACTAAATTTGAAATATAATGAAGTAAAATGTTTTTTTTTAATGATTCTAATGAGATTTTATCTGCAATAAAAACAAAGATTTCATCAACCCAAAAAAAAAAAGTAAGGTAGAGAAGAAAAAAGAGTAGATAAAATAGAACATCATAGGCCAGCGGAAGCCTTAAATTAGATAGAATAGAATAGAACATCATATGCCAGCCACGTGAATAGTTACCTTTTATAGAAAAATGTTTGTGGATAAAGTGGGCCCCATCTACACCTTGTGATCTTTCAGTTGACCCCACCCACCCTTTGTGAGACCTATTCTGCAAATCTGAATTCACAAACGTTTTTTTACATCTAATAGACTAATACCGACTTCCGCCGTATTCGATAGTTTGTTTTTTATTTACTCTCTTTGGTCTCAAATATAAGAAATTTTTTTTTTTTAGGTTCATTGAATAATTAACGTATCTGTTTTATAATGTAGACCAGATACATTAACTACTCAATGAACCTAAAAAAGGAATCTTTTCTTATATTTGAGACCAGAAGGAGTATTTATTTAGTTAGCCGTTTATTTAATTGAATTTTATCCTATTATTAGTCACTAAAAATGGTGATAAAAGAAATATTTTATTTCAAATTTATGTTTATGACAATTATTCCTATTAATATACTTCTATTACTACAATTATAATAGACAAAGAAAAAGCTATTGATTTGGAAAAAAATGGTGTCGTTGTTAATTTGTGTTATTAGACCGTCTTCATTGAGAGGATTTTAACTATTTAAGACCCAGTACCTATTACGTACCTTCAATAAAGAGAATTTTTTTTGGGTCTTATAAAATCCGGGGTCTTAGTTAAAACCCATTTTTAAACGGAACTCACACTCTTTTAATATTAAAAAAATGAAATATAATGATATAAAATTATTGATAGTTGATTAGTTCATTCCATTTAAAAACTTTGTGTGAGATCTGGATTGGAATGATTGAGTGCTTATTAGATATTACTATTAAAAAATTATAAATAAGTAATGTATACACGTGAGACTCATTTAAAAACCAAAAAATGAATGTCTCTGACGTGGATGCTCTTGTACTTCATTTTTTAGATGAAAGCTGCGTGTAAACAAAGAAGAGCATAGTAGAAATGGGATGTAAGGTATATATTATATGTGGCATAAAGTGATTTGATTAGTACATGAAGAGTGGATGCCAAGCTGGCAGTCAAAGCAGTCTTTAAGAATAAGACGACATCTACACGCCACGTTCCTTAACTAGAGAACCATGTGGCTACTTCTAACAATTCATCTTCGTCTACCACTTCAACACCATGTCTTAATATCACGTTGTCATACTCATTCGTATTCATACATCATCACAATCCCACTAATACTCAAATAAAAGATAAAAGTTGCTAGGAGTTTACTTTTTAACCAACTATTTCTAACATACGTTTCATTTGATTATAATTTAAAGAATAAAACATATTTTGATCTTGATCTTCTTTTTTTTAGGAAATTTTTATCTTTATCTATTACTCAATATAGTTTGTGGTATATATCTTACTGCCTAATATTTAATTTGGTCTTCTTTATTAAAATAAATTAATTAATCTGGTCTTCTATTTATTTTAATCTTTTAAGTTTTTTTCAACATCAATAAAATTATACAATATACAAAGTCGGTCCAAAATAGGACTTGACTTCAAATCTTGAACAAAACATACCTAAAAAAAATCATAGTATAGTTTTAAATAAATATTTCCCAAATTTAGATTGTTAAAACCGCGACTTTATATTCAGACTTAGCAAAATTTTACTTTATTTTATTTTTATGAATGGTGTGTTATTTTTATTTTAAAAGATATTATTTATACATTTATTTCAAGCCTTTAAACATGTTACACTTGCCTGTAGATATAACAAATCTTCTTCGACAATGTACGTAGATCTTGTGATGATAAAAATTGATTTTAAGTAAATTGATTTCGATTACAAGTGAATTTAAAGTAAGGTAATTTGTGAATTTTAGCATGCTTGGTTGCTTTAGAATATAGTTAATATTTGCCTCTAAAATTAATTCTATTTGAAGTTAGAATTTGTAACTTTTAATTTTATAATTGGTTTTATAGACAAATTTATAATTCAATCCACTTTTATATAAATATATTCAAACAATTACACACCTTCAAAATCAGTTTTAACCTCTCTAAAAATGAAACCAATCTTACATTGTGTCGGTGAGTTATAGAGCTTTTTGGACTACAACCTAAGGTACTTAACTTATATTCTTTCAATATCTCTCACATTTGCTCTTTTATGTACTTGAGTGTCTCAGTATTTGCGACTATCAGACTAGCTCGTACTCCAATGTTTGCCTCTCGACAAAGGGCTTCATTCAGATCACTATAGATTAACAAAGTCGTTTGTGGGACTAAGTTTTCTCCATAATTTCTTTCAAAATATCAAAATTCCCCAAAAAAACTTTCAAGAGCAAAATCGCTTCACCCTCACCAGTTAATACTCTGTGACCACCACTTCCCTTCCATCGACACTAAATGTTTTTAACACAACAAGTTGTGGTATCTTTGCTCGACGATTCATTAACATCGTGACACCCTTGACCAATATTTCAATTGTCTATGAGGTTAAGAAGCAAGCAATCACAAAAGAACATCTTGTCAAATTGAAAACCTTATAAAATAAGTTTTTTCTCAACAAAAAATGTTAGGCATAAAAATACTTAAACACATCCAATCAGTGTAACAAAGATCCAATTAGTTTGACACAAATTATTTGTAATTACATCACACAAAGTCATCACTCTGAACAACATAATGATGACTTGGGGGACAATTGTTCTGAACTGAACAAAGACCCACATTCGATATCTATGAGGTCTAAAGATATCTTTGAATCTTCTATCAAACATAAGTCCAATCAATATAAGAACCAAAATGTTATGCATATTGTATCACT
>Ga0315915_1007777_pt1 | contig 12724 bp, 4 predicted proteins | sample MpolbnodulesMG_FD_207738 | JGI IMG/M metagenome (GOLD analysis project Ga0315915, IMG submission 207738) | Medicago polymorpha root nodule microbial communities from Los Angeles, California, United States - branched nodules | ecosystem: Host-associated > Plants > Roots > Nodule | place: USA... | reverse complement strand
GAATTTGACAATAGGGATAAGGCTTATCAATTTTATCTTGCTTATAGTTTACGTGCGGGCTTTGGAGTTAGAATACGTAATGCAAACAAGAAGAAAGACGGTAGTATATCGTCATTTAGGTTAGTTTGTTGTAAGGAAGGGCTACGGAATAAAGAGAAAAAAAATGCATATCAAGGAAAAATTCGTAGAGCCGAGACTAGTACGAATTGCAAAGCAAGAATTTCACTTTCACTAAAAAATGGAAAGTTGGTCATCCATGAGTTTGTAGAAGAACATAATCATGATCTACTAATAGAAGAGACAACACACATGCTTCGGTCACATAGAAAGATAACTGAAGTACAAGCATATGAAATTGATCTGGCCGGTGACGCTGGATTAAGGCAGAAGGCTACGTTTCAACTTATGACCACACAAGCAGGTCATAGAGCGAATGTTGGATTTACGCATGTGGATGTAAGAAACTACATCACTGCAAAAAGACAAAGAAGTATGGTGTACGGTGATGTTGGATGTCTTTCAAAATATTTTCAACAACAGTCGTTGGAGAATCCATCCTTCTTTCATGCATATCAGATGGATATAGATGAACAAATTACAAATGTGTTTTGGTGTGATGCAAATATGATTTTGGATTACGGGTATTTTGGTGATGTTGTTTCATTGGACACCACATATTGTACTAATCATGCCAATAGACCACTTGCTCTATTTTCTGATTTTTACCATTATAGAGGTACAATCATTTTTGGTGCCGCACTAATGTTTGACGAGACAAGTGAGTCATTTAGATGGTTGTTTGATACATTCTTACAAGCACACAACAACAAAAAACCAAAGACTATCTTCACTGACCAAGCTCAAGCAATGGCCACGACACTTGAAGATGTGATTCCTGAGACTCATCATGGTTTATGCACGTGACACATGTTGCAGAATGGAGTTAAACATCTTGGGAGCTTGATGAAGGGAGGAAGTTTTTTGCTAAGAGATATCAAAGAGTGCATGTATGATATTGAGATTGAAGCAGATTTTGAGAAAAAATGGTTCGACTTGGTCAATGATTATAATCTTCATGATAAAACTTGGATCATTTCAACTTATGCCATTAAGAAAAAATGGGCTGCATGTTATATGAAGGAAGTGTTAACACTTGGCATGCGAAGTACACAACTTAGTGAAAGTTTGAATTCTCACTTCAAATCTACTATGCAACCGAATGTGGATATCCTACAATTCTTCAAGCATTTCGAAAGTGTTGTTCAGGAGAAGCGAGCAAATGAGTTGAGTTGTGTGTATGCATCCTCACACAAGCTACCAAGGTTAGCGTATGAAACTTCACCAATACTAATTCAAATGGGAAAAGTATACACACACACGGTATTTGAGTTGTTTCAATCCGAGTTTAAGTCATTCTTAGCTTTATCTTTACCAATTAAACATGAATCTGACATCTTTGTGAATATGTCGTCGCTGATAAAAATCATGAAAGATCTTGGAAAGTGTCATTTAATCGTGCTTCCACTTCCATTGCTTGTAGTTGTAGGAAGTTTGATACATTTGGCATACTTTGTTCACATGCATTAAAAGTGTTTGAATTTAATGATGTTAAGGTGATTCCTGAGAAGTATATTTTAGGAAGGTGGACAAGAGATGCCCGTTGTGGTATTGTGCAAGATTTTAGAGGAAAAGAGGTTGAAAGTGATCTTAAGTTGGCTAGAAATCGAATGTTTAGACAAGTTGTCTCTAAGTTCATTAGAACGGCAACTGAAGCATCATATAGTGAGGAATCCCTCAAGTCTCTTGATAATGGTGTAGATGTCTTGTTCAAGAATGTAATAGAGGATCGCGCACAAGCTATAAAAAATGGCGGTAATAACAATGATCATCCGACAGTTGTGAGTTCTGATGTTATGCAACCAAAGGGATTCAGGACACGACCCGGCTCAAAGAGGAGAACTAAGCAACATAAAAGTTTTCTTGAGCAGCAGTCTAAGAAATAAACTCCTGCACCTAAACGTGCTACACCTCAAGGAAGAAGTTCACAAGTATATAAGTCGATGTGTAGATTATTTGTTTTAGTTTTACATGTAATTTTTTCTTATTTAAATTTTACATAATCACTTTAGGATATGGTCGATGGAGTTTCTTGTTCCGCGCCTCCAACTTACGAGTTCCTGCTAGCACGTGAGGATCAATTCAGTTACACAACCATGTTGATGGTAATTTCATATCTTTTTCATAAAGAACTGTCATTGTATTTACAAAAATCACCATACTAATTATTTTTTGTTATTAATGTAGGCACCCTTTGATGATACAAATTTTGGAGCATTACTTTGATCGACCTCTGATCTACATCGAAAGAAATGGAGCTGAATTTTGTTTTTTTTGTAATTTCATGTTGACAATATACATGTTTTGGAGACAAATTTTTGTAATTATCTGATATTGCTCTCCTCAAGCAGATTTGATGTCTATGGATTTTCGTAACATAGAATTTGTTTTTTTGCTCACAATACTTTTGGTGAAAGCCTCGTTGAATGCAACGAACAAGCATATTATGTCACAATTTGAATGCGATGAACAAGCATATTTTGCTTCGGTGAATGCAATGAAAGCCTCATTGCTTTGTTCCTAATTGTAACTGTATTTTTTTTTTAACAATTGCAAAAACAAGTAGGTTCCTTTTTGTCACTATATTACAAACATACTATATTTTTTCTTTTCTTCTTCACAGAATGAGAAAAATGCACAGGGTTACAATTTCACTATTTTTTTCATGAACAATACTATTTTTGTCTGTCATACTAATCAACACTACAGCAAGTCAATTCAGCTTTAGCTCACTCCAATTACATTTCAAACATTCAACACTACATCTTCCTCTCACAAAAACAACAATATTCTTTCTCAGTAGTAGCATGTATGTTTGTATGTATTGATTGAATTCAACTTTGATTTATGTGCTACCGTGGAATGAATTTTAATCTTATCAATGAATCATGTGCCAAACAATGTATAATTTTAATCCTTACTTAACAATTCTCTATTATATATCAACACTCTTAATGATTCTGAAACATTTGGCCTAATATTCAAATAATCAAATAAAAGATTGGGATAGTCATTTAGATTGGGACATGTCATATCTCTGTAAGTTCATTCATCACATAAAGTACAAAATATTTCTTACTAATATTTTCATAATCTTGTTTTTTCTTCATATTCTTAAATATTTTAAGCTAATCAATCTACAGGACCCTGGCTTCTATTAGATTTTCTGGAACACTTTCTGCAACTGCTCTCCCATAACGTTAGAACAGCAAGAAAAGCTTATAGTCTTCAACCAAACGGTGCCGGAGAGAGCCGACGGAGGTGCAGCGGAGGACGGTGCCGGAGAGAGACGACGGAGGTGCAGTGGAGGATGGTGCCGGAGAGAGCCGACGGTGGTGCATCGGAGGACGGCGTCGGAGATTGGCAACAGTGGTTCACTTGTTCATGGCTGTTCCTTCTTCCGTTTTCTTCCTTTACTGTGATAAAAATCCAGTTTTTATTTTTTATTTTTAAAACAAAGAAGTGCCACGTGGTGGATTTTTACTGGTGCAAAGGCATGTGCCTTTCCCGCCACAATGGCACTGAAGCGCCCCCCCTAACCGACAATGGAACCCACAACACACCTAGATTACCAACTCCACATTAAGGACTACCACGTTTTTTGTAGAATCATGTGAGGTCACCTATCATGTGAGCACAACTTGTACTAGCTCTATGATTAATTCTCACCATTTTCTCTTTAGTCAAGAAATCGGAGAGAAACTATAATAGGAGATTTTAAAATGGAAGTACCAATTGTGAATGAGTTAAAATAAGGGAAATACTGTAATTGAGTGTAATTATTTTCATTTACTTGATGGGATAAAGTAAGGGAGTATGTGTCACTTTATATGTGACATATATGAACAAAGTGTGGGATTATGAGTTTAGATTTGTTTCATCTATAACAAATTGTGGAGGTGAAGAAAGCTTCCAACATTTATTCTTTATTTGTGGTTTTAAATTGGTTGGGTATTTGTTGTGCTTTACCTAATAGTGCTCACAATCATACTAAACAGTTTTGAGGTCTTCAACATGTTTTTGGGAGTTTACACTTTCACACTGCAAGTAAAATTATGAGTTTAATTGTGGTGGGTTGACAGTCCAAAACAGTTTTGTACATACAACCAATCAAAACATTCTGATTTGTCACATCAATTAATGATTTTAATTTCTGTGGACCAAATGTGCCAATTTTGATTGGTCGTGTGTGCAAAACTGTTTTGGACTGTCAATCCACCACAATTAAACTCTAAAATTATATCTTAAATTGTGAGTTATAATTACTTGAGATATGTTATGGATTGTTTTTAAAAGATTTACCGACTTTTTACCGCCGAATTATTGATTTGTAACAAAAACTAGTAAACTTTTTTTTGGTGGCTGGGGTTTGAGTCTCAGACCTTATATATATTATGTATTGTCCACAAAGGCAAGTTGCATAATTTGAAGCCTTTGGTTTTGGTTATTTAACTTCATTTTATACTGACAAATTGCATAATTTGAAGCCTTTGGTTTTGGTTATTTAACTTCATTTTATACTGAATTACAGCGCCAAAAACTTGATAGAAAATTAGCAAGTGTACTAATTCAAATCGAGTAGTAAAATAATTCGTTTCCTCAGGGACTGTTTTGATTTCTACGTAACAAGGACGTCAACAGTAAGATATATTAAATTGGGGGTTGCCTTATGCAAATTGGTTTTTAGTGCAATTGTCAATAAAATGACGAAACTAAAGTTGGTTTTAGAAATAATTTAGATAGATGACTAGGTCATTCGATTCATCTGCACATCACTCAATAGCAACCTGATTATTTAAAATTACAAATGTCACAAAGTTAACGACGAATTAACAAATTAACTTAGGTCAATCCCTTGATCTTAAGTCCTCTTATCTAATCATAATTCCCTAATTCCTTAGGCGAACCTATCATCATCAAAGGTTTTTAAGTCCGTTAATTCAATTATCACAACCTAACAACGCTCTATCCCTAGATTGTCCGTTAGATTGAACAGTAAAAATAGTTGGGATGCTTCAGTTTCCCCTTGATGCCTCACCTTTCTCTTGGCCTTATCAAAAAAAAAACCAAATAATTTAAAATTATGAATTATTATAAGAATAACAAGATTCTCTTTGATGTTTGTTGTTTGAAAGTTTATAATTCAATCTTGATTTTCTCGGTACGAATCTTGAATTCAATCGACGATCGAACAAACAAAAGAAAAAATATAGGTTTTGATTAAAATTAAGTAAAATAAAAATAAAAATAAAAATAAAAATAAAAATAAAAATAAAAAAGAAAAATATAATTCAATGTTTAGCAAAAATGGAAAGGCCTAATTATGCAATTGCTCTATACAAACATGACATGTTTTAATTTCCGTCCGTGTAATTTTATTTTTAAATATACCCTTGCAAAAATTTAAGTCTTTTAAAAAGGTCATTGACCCCATTTTAATGTTGATATGGCAATATTTGGCACACATGACAGATGTTAATTGTGCAACTTTTATCACATGGCACTGATGTGTCATTTCTATTTAGTAAAAATTAAAAAACAATTTAAAAATTTTAAAAATTGTTTTTTGAAATTAAAAATGAGAAATAAAAATCTGAAAATATATTTAGAAATTTTATTAATATATTAATACTTTCATAGTACATTTACATTAAAATTGAAGCTTAAAGCTTAAAAATGAGACAAAGATGATACAAATACCATTTTATTAATATATAAATAATTTCAAAGTACATTTACATTAAAATTGAAGATTAATGCTTATTACACAAAATTTTCAAACATCTAATGTTAATTTATTAAAAACCTAAAGCCAAACTTGTGGTGCAAGAAGATCGAGGGGGAAGGAGAAGAAGATGGAAGGGGGAGAGGGCCACGATAAGGTTTGTTTCTTGTCTAGAGTGAAAGGGACCTTGACGGTCAACCTTACCCCCATACATACCAACCTCACACCCTGAATGACGGTGCTTCTTTATGGTGTGGCACCATCCCCATTGATCGTTCATACATTCCCTACAATTATAGAGGAGCCTTTTTATATGAAAGGCCACGATGGAAACAAATTGTAGAAAAAAGGAGGAGGAAAGAGTGTGAGATGATAGAATTAATGGAAGAAAAGGGGAAGAAAGTGAGCAAGGCGGAAATTGAACAAGTAATAGACGAGATACATGTCTTGTTCAACAAACCAATATTAGGGAGGATTTGGGCTCCACATCAACTATACTGCAAATTCATGGAATTCCTCTCGAAGCGCAGGAGTACCAAAGATGATGTGTTGTCTGTCTCATTTCGTCCACCCTAACGAAAAAGGCGTCGAGCTAACGACGTCAAACAAGCGCTTGTTGGGAGGCAACCCAACTTTTTTTTTTAGTTTTTATGCTTTCTATTTTGCATATTAGAGATATAGGTCATATTGCTCCCACAAAAAGCAAAAACATAAGTCAAATCTCATTTTCTGAAACTGTCATGACTCTCTAGGCGAGTGCACACTCGCCATGGCGAGTGTGACATGTCCTTTGACCTGCGTTGACCACCAAACTTCTCGCCATAGCGAGCATATTCTCGCAAGGCGAGTTGCATCAGGTCAACCACATTTTGATTTCTAGGCAGTACAGACTTCTTTTGCATTGTTTGATTAAAGGCTAAGACATTGATAACCCTTTTTGAATTGTGGTATGCCACAAGCTCCCGCTAACTTATGGTTTTCCCAAAGCAAATCCATATCAGGTGCATGGTTATGATACACATTGATTGAATTTTGCAAAGCCAAGGTACAAGTTTCTTGCTTTTCTAGGTGAATGCTTGAATTTGAGGTATGTACTTTTCACAAATCTTATTTCATACAGTTCTCCGCAGTAACATGTTTGTTTGTGAACCACTTAGATCCAGCCTAAATGTGAGGATACTTCATTGTGCTTATACTATATGCAGGAGACCGACATTCATTGTTTAACTCGGTCGTTTTATGTTAAATCCAATATTTGTTTTGAAATTTATGAAAGCATAGAAATGATCAAGGCGATTTTGAAATTGAGTGGAAACTACTTGACCACAAATAGCCTACCTTGTGAGAAGAGCGAGTATTTGTTAACCCCATCTGAGCCAAATGGATTGGAGTCCTCAATTATGAACTGTCAATATTCATAAGCACAATGCTTGATGAATTTTCCCTAAAAGTTTTTCAAAATTCAGTTCATTTTTGACGCACTATAGGACTCTGATATGTTTTAATTATTGAACCCTAAAACCTTCATGTTTATTGTCCCTTACCTTAGGATAGGGGAACATTCATTAGGGTATGATTTTGAACAAGTTGGGGAGAAAGGGGAAGCTTAATTATGTGTGTTAAGTAATGGTGACATTGTAATCGATCTTTGACAACAAATGTTAATACAAAAGAAAAGAAAAGAACGAAAAGGTGTATATGAGAAAAAGAAAAAGAAAAAGAAAAGAAAGAAAAATCAAAAGTAGAATAAGTTGTCAAAGATCAAAGTGTTTATTGTTAATCACCAAGGGTTTTTAGAAGTTTAGAGGTTGTGTAAATACTTTGTTTTGTTGTAAATAGAAAGAATGTCCTCTATACTTGGCTATTTGAATTCAATTTCCCACATATGACAATTCTTTTGTAGCCAATCCCCATTATAACCCTAGAAAGACCTTAGTGATTTATGCTTTCATGTTTTTCAAAATGGTATGTTGGATGGACACATAACCTGATCAGGATGTTAGCATGATTACCGGATGTGTGTTCATGTCCCACATTCCATGATTTTAATGCTTATACTTACAAGAAGTGTGATTAGGTGTGGTTCATCTATAACCATGTTATTGACTTGAACTGTATGATATAAAATTTGTGTTTAGGACGTGTTTCACATTCATAGTTTGTTCCTAGATTAATGAGAAGCTTCAGACTTGCCCGCATAGTTCACAGTTTAATCATGCATCTGAATACATTTTAAAAACCTTTTGTACTTGTGTCTTGTCTTAACTTGTCCTATTTCAATCTTTTGTTTGAGGACAAACAAACAGTAAAGTTGAGGAGGGTTTGATAAGTGCCAGAAAGTAGTTAATTCCATGTTACATTTAAGGCACTTTTGTTACTTGTCGTACACGTTATTTAGGGAAAAGCCGAGAAAAAGATGAACAATTCCCCTATTACGCTTTTTATATCTTACCCTATCCATTTGTGCAGGAATTGAATGTCAAGACACTAAGAAAGAAACAAAAACAAGGATTTGTGAAAAAAGTCAACTTGCCATGGCGAGTGATCTACTTGCCATGGCGAGTGAATTACTCACGAGGCGAGCATGAAGACGAGTTCAAGGCGAGTAGAGGCAGAGAGTACCAGAGGCAACTCGCCACCAACCTGCCATGGCGAGCAAAATTACTCGCGAGGCGAGTTAAGGCGGCCTAATCCCTCGAAGCTGATGTGGCAGAAACCCACTAGGGAAGAAAGCTCAACTCGCCATGGCGAGAAAATTACTTGCCATGGTGAGTTCATAAAATTCTGCAAGTATAAAAGGCCAATTTGTTCATTTCAGTGGGGGGGCAGATCATAATATCATAACATATGCCACTTTAGGAAGAGAGAAAACAGGGGAAACACAGAGAGACCATTAAGGAGCAAGGAGCACAAGGATTGAAGGGATTCACAAGATCATTGAGACATCATGGCTTTCTTCCATTCCATCTCTTCTTTTCTCCCTGTAAGGTTACCATGACAATGAGTAGCTAGACTCTTTTTGTTGGGATTAAATGTAATCAACTCTATTAGTATGTATTCCCTTTGATTATGACGTTGTTTGATTTTAATTATCTTATGATGTTGAGGTTATTCTTGTTTTCCATTACAATCTTATGGGTTTGAATTGTTATTGAAAAATACCTTTTGAATCTAGGTTAGAATAATCTTCTATCAAAGCTTTTGTTCTAGACATGGAATTTAGGTTTTGATAATCACTTTGAATATTGAAACTCAAAGCTTTTGTATCATTTAATAGTTTGGAAAATCAACTATACAATGGTACAATCGACTATTGGATCGTTTAATAGTTTGGGAAATCGACAATTAAACGACTCAATAGAAATCACAACATCATTTGGACACGAATGATGTTGTTGAGCAATATGTGATAGTATCAATTGATAATTAGAATCCGCAACACTAATCCGAGAATACGTATACATAGGTTGATGAAGTTTAATCCCAACATAATCATTTCCCTGTTAACTCTCAAATCATTTATAATTTCATAGTTTTCTAGTTTATGAATCAAAACTTATTACCACTCCATTACTCAGAACGATATAGATTGTTGAACGACTTAGAATATCGCACCAGTCCCTGTGGAGACGATAACATAAATACTTACTTTTGATACTACATCAGATAGCAATAATTGTAATTGGTCCCTGTGGATTCGACAAACCTTTTATACTAAAACCTTTTATGCTTCCTCAACCTATTGCATGGGGGGATACTGTTCCGAACTGTCCTAAAGCCCAATCCGGATCTACTCGGGTCCGATTCGAGTCCATTAACCAGATGTCACCATATAATGGCACGCCCTAAAATCCACCAGATCACAGTGCGGACTGAGGCTTACTCGCAAGGTTCGAGAGTTGAGCACGGCCGCGCAGGCCGAAGGCAACTCATCCAAGGCCGAGAGTTACCCACATTTGTACCTATTGGTACAATTGTCATGATAAAGTTTGCCAACCAAGCCTACCTCACCACTATTTATACCCAGGCCTTAGCCTTAAGTCAGGTATGACACTTCTTACCCTAAACTAGTGAATGCACATCTTGAAAACCTCCACTAACTTGGGCGTTGGATCATATGTATGTACACAACCCCCCTTCATCTCACTGGGGGCTTATTGGAACAAAATTGTATCTGTACAATGCCTATAAAGTTTTGATGATAACAAAGTATTTAAGAACAATTGGATATGTTAATATATGCTTAATTGTGTAGTACCATAGATTATAATTTATCAAAGTCTGGACATATATGAGAGCATTAGAAGCACAAGAGAAGCTAAACAAATTTATAGAAGATCTGAAGAAAGGTCTATCAAAAGTCAATAAGTGATCAGAAGTGAAGAATTCATCAAGAAGCTACTAAAGACCATACTTTGGATCATCAGACTCTGAGTCATCCATACTCTAATTTACTTAGACTCTGAGTCATCCAGACTCTGAGGTATCCAAACTCAGAAGCGACGTTAGTTTTGTCTTCTTTTGAGAAGGGTCGCTTTTAGACTTTGACCAAGTACAATTTATCTTATTCTGAATCACGTGCAAGGTCAAATTCAAGGACAAAAGGAATGAAAAGGATAATTCTAATTGCAACAATGGTTTTTAAATGTCTTTTCAAATGACATTAACCATATCATGCAATATTCCAATGTCTTGATTTGATAGCTTCTCAAGGACTCTTAATGCACTAGAACTTTCCATCCTCTCTCAAAATCCTTCTCTACATAAGGAGCTGAAGACTTGAAGAATAAAACAAGACTCTGCAATTTTAACTTGTGCACTTACTCTGTCAAATTTAAAAGTACATAAACACTTACTTACCAAGTTTATATCTTAGAAATTCTAAAGTCTTAAAAGTCTTACTCTGTTTTGCAATTGCTTACACCTCTGAATGTATATCAAGAGAAAAACAAAAGAATCTTTTATTCGATTAAGTTAGATTGTAAGAAGTCTTTTTCAGTTGTAATTGAGCATTATAAGTATCTTCATGTGTGATTGCGCATTTGTAATTTTTAGCGATTATAGTGAAAATCCCTTGGAAGTGCAAGGGGACTGGTCTACTTCAGGTTTACGAGGAACCAATATAATTGTTCTCTCTCTCTCTCTCTCTCTCTCTCTGTTTATTTTATCCACTGCACTCAGACCGTGCAATCAGAGTCTGACTCACTCAGACTCTGATCAGGAACACTTAGAATTTTTTTTAAAAAGACAACACAATTCAATCTCCCCTTTTTATGTTTTTCTCACTTTCAGGGCATACGATCAACTCTATCAAAGCCATCACCACACAACAACTCAACTTAACCAGGAAGACGTCGGTCAGACCAGTGGCTCAACCCCAACAAACGGCGAATCCAAGTAGCTTAACCATCCTTTTAGGTCAAACTGGATCAAATACGTTTCCTTTGATATGATAAGATAAGAGAATGTATAAAAAAAGTAAAGATTTAAATATGTTTTTGGTCCTTATAAATATACAAACTTTTCGTTCTAGTCCCTTTAAAATTTTCCTTCGATATACTTTGAAAAGGTATATACATCATGAGAAATAAATAGCATGATAACTTAATAAATAATCATTTGAACACTCTCTTTTGCTACGTGAGATGTTTACAAAAGTTGACCTATCTTTTGGATGAAAGGACCATGTAAGCATGGCACATTGACATGTCTAAGAGACGTTTAAAAATGGTTTATTGAAACTTCATAACTGCTAAGAGATATTGCGTAAGACAAACTAAAAATATTTAATTGAATTTAATAAAGTTTTGATTTTTTTTTTCTTATAAATTTATCTAACAAATTTTTCTTATAAAAAACTACGTAACTACTAAGAAATATTGCGAAAAACATGGCTTACATCTCTAGAATTTTTTTTGTTTTAATAATCTTTCTTTGTCTTTTTCTTGTTGTAATTAATGGTGTTAAGTCATTACTCTTAATTAAAGTTAGAAGTTTTATCCCTTGCCAGAGAAGTGATGATTGCCCAAGAAATCTATGTGCGGATCAAATAATTCCAACATGCGTTTGGGCTAAATGTAAGTGCAAAAATTACTATGATTAAGCTGAAAACCAAATCTATATTACTCAATGGTTAGCTGAAACCTCAGTACTCCGTTGAGAGTCACTTTTATCAAAATGACTAGGTATATAACCCATGTATTGCACGTTAGAGTTTGTACTTGAAATATTTTTACAGATGAGAGGTATTGTTGTGTTAGAGTCAAATGATTGATACTGTTTTGAAGTATGATGATATTGTTGTGTTTAATATTAATTTATATTAAATATAAGAGGGTTGTTTAGAAACTATATAAGAATTCATATTTGTTTTCCTTAAAAAAAAAGAATTCATATTTGTTTAAATATTTTAAGGATAATTAGTATAGTTTTTGGTGGGTCTTATTAATATTTCATAAGCTTGAAGATGTATCATAATATTAATATTTTATCCTAATAGTGTAATCATAGAAGATTTTTTTTTTTTTTTTTATGGATTGCAATTGTGCAGTCACGAATTGTTTTTCATTTTATCTAGGTATCACATATTTTTTTCAATAAGAGTTAGAGACATTCACGTTGCCTGTCAATATTACTCAGTAAAACAGTTAAAATAAGTGGTTAGAATGTGAATTATATTTGGTTGTTTTTTCTCTCATATTTATTGAAAATACAATTCATATGCTAATATAACAATTCTTTTGGATTTTCCTCTCAGGACCATGTAAGCATGGCACATTGACATGTCTAAGAGACGTTTAAAAATGGTTTATTGAAACTTCATAACTGCTAAGAGATATTGCGTAAGACAAACTAAAAATATTTAATTGAATTTAATAAAGT
>Ga0315915_1007775_pt1 | contig 12726 bp, 5 predicted proteins | sample MpolbnodulesMG_FD_207738 | JGI IMG/M metagenome (GOLD analysis project Ga0315915, IMG submission 207738) | Medicago polymorpha root nodule microbial communities from Los Angeles, California, United States - branched nodules | ecosystem: Host-associated > Plants > Roots > Nodule | place: USA... | reverse complement strand
TTGAAACAAAACAATATCAATAAAGAAATGCCTTATTATTTATATATTCACAATATATATTTATATCAATATCATGATACAAAGCCAAACTCAATCAATATAGATTGGCTATTAGGGCTTACTCCAACACGTAAAACTCATTGGAGCACCTTTTTCACCGAATCAGCTCCCCTTTGCACATATATCATAACCAGTTCATCTTAAGGCTATGTTTTCAGACATATCAGTTGTTATAACAAATAATGAGAAAATTATGGACTTCAAGAAATTGTGAGTTGTTAAGTTAAGAACCACACAAAAAACACATAATGAATGAAATTCACCTAACTGTTATGAAATATATAGATGATGTGGAGAAAGACAGAAATGTGAGTCCTTACCATGAAAACCCGATGGGATAAAACAATGGTGAAGGGAAAAAGAGTGTAGAGCACTTTAATTTCTCGCCCTCATCAACACAATTATCTTTGAGAAAACTAAGAACAATCCTTAGTACAAGTTTCTAAAACGTTTACTTTACAGTGATTTTATAGAAAGATTTGGTCTATATCCTTTATCATACTATTCTCTAAATTAGTAGTGTTTGAAATATGAACTTCACATAGAAATTTAACAAGAGCCTCTAAATAAAACACAAGTTTCGTGTACGTGTAAAATCGTATTATTCCCCACTTTCTTGATGTAGTGCTAACATTTCCAATGATCGGATTATATTGTTGTTTCTCTACAATACAAATTGTATGTTTGATTTTGTTCGAATATTTGTGTTTACATTACTGATATATAATTAGTTAAATACATTACTGATTTCATTTGAACTAATATATGAATGGTTTTTCAGAACTAATTCAAGTTGTTCATCACTTTCTTAAGAACATTATCTTTACTTCACAATCATTATAGTACATAATCAACTAGATTTGTCCTTATCAAATTATTTTAAAACATTTTTTATATAGGTTCCTTGATGCACAAAATCTCATTTAAAAAATACATTTGCAAATCCGAACAAACTTTACGCATCCAACATATTTTCGAATATCTTCAAGAATTATAATAATATATGTACAATCATCATAAAATTGATTGAGCAATGATATTTGAACAACCATTTGGTGACAACTTGTGTGACAACCTACTTTTTCTCTCTTCTTATTGGTCAAAACAATAGAGAGAGAAAAAGGAAGAGAGAGAATAATAACATAATGTGAGTATGAGAGAGAAGGTTGTACAAAAGTTGTCATAAAATGGATGTACAAATATCATTTCTCAAATTGATTATTGCAAATTCATTTCCAAATCTTTGAAATGGAAAAATGATGTCATCTTTTCAAAAGTTTTAATAGTATGTCTCAAACAAATTAAGTCCTTAAGGGAGTTTCATATAGCCACCTCTATCATCAAGTGAACCATACAAATATGTTGTACACATCATCCACATAATTTGAGTCTTTCATGTGCTACAAAAATTAATCAAGTATGAAAAAGTTCTTGAATTCACTTCAGGTGAATATGTTTCTTACAAATAAATGGCAGACACTTACCAATTCACTTCCGATGAATATATCAAACTCTTTCTCTTTCTCTCTCTATATATACGTATGTATTTTATCATTTTAATTATTTTTTAAGCCAAAATTACATGTACGTATATATTTAATTAATGTCACTTCTTCAAATATTCGAACTACACATTCTAAGAGATTTTTTTGCAAAGGGATTTTGATTTAACTAGAATGGTCATTTTTCATTGCAAGATGTTTTCTTTATCTTTAAATCTTTAATAATTTTTGATTCATGATCCATAGCACTGTATTCTATGAAAAAACATTGCCAACATTGACTTTAATTTTGGTTCCATCTCTTTCCACTCAAGCTATAATTTATTGAGATCTCTTTATTTTTATAAATTTCAGGTACCTGATAAGTTCTTATGGAAATAAAAAATGAATTATGTCAAATACTCTTTTGGAATTTCCATATTCTCATGTTGGTCATCTTTCTTTTTAGCTCATTTCTTTTCTCGAGGATTTTTGTCATTGAAACTGATTTTTCTACCATGGTTCAAGTGTGGTCGAGATTTATTTGTAATATTAGATTGTCCAACAAGGACATCCATTTTGATTGAAGCATTAACAAATGATATTTAGTTTGGTTAACTTTTCAATATCTTCATCCTCCTTCATTCTAAAAGGCTCACACTGATGAACCAGCAGGTTAGCCTTAGTTTCTTTCACTTGTTGGTTTCTTTCATAGGAACATAGTGATTCAAAGATAGCCTTAGCAGTGGATTTATCAACAATCTTGGTGTATTTTGAATGAGGCGAGGATTCCACCAGAATACCACGTACTTTGTGATGCTTCATGTAGATCATTCTATGAGCCTCAGTTAGACTCTTTCTATCCACCACCATACCTTCAGATTCGACATGGAAAGACATACCATCTTCAATGATGTTCCTTAGCTCATCATCAACTCATATGATGTGACTATACATCTTGCTATTCCACCAGGAGAACCGAGCAACATCTCCATCGAAAGATGGAGGTCTGACTGAATAATTGTTCCTCTCAGAGGTATAAGTTTTCTTGTTGTAATCATAATGTGTTTGAGCACCACTACCACCGGTAGCAGAACCAATACCAGAATCAGCAGACATGATTTTCTCTTAGGATTTTTTTTGTGAAACAGTTAAGTGGCTAAGCACAAACCTAAGGTTTCTTTTAGTTATAGGTTTGTGTTTTTATGATGTTCATTATATAGGTTTATTTGATGATGTTTATATATTGTTAGTTATAGCCTAGAAACATGTTAAAGCACCTACAAATATTATTTTCAATGTGTCATTTGGTTCCTAGATGTCAAGTGTGTTGTTGTGTGTAGAAATCTTCCTATTTAAGAGAAGTACAATTAATACTTGATCCACCAATCAGAAAGAAGTAGAAGGAGGAGTCAACTCACCGAAAGAAACAAAAAGAAAAGAAAAAACCTAACAATCCGGTCTAGACAAAGAAAAGGATTTGAAAGCCATTCATAAAACCTCCAACCCCTTACCCAACACACACTTGATTTGAAGTGATTATATCAAGTGTTTAATGTGCTCTAGTTAAAGATGAACGGATCAGTAGAATCTGAATTTAGTGTTAACTAAAAGAATTATTTATCAGATTTTGCGTAACTCTCAAATAATAGTTGATAATATTTGAATTGGATCTTCAAAGTTTCAAAGCAATGGTAACCAGATTGTAATAACAACACAAAAAAAGAAGTTAACAGTCGAGATTAATTTTTCATTTCTAATATTTATTTACTAACAAAATATTTGTGTACATGTAATTTTTCATTTGGGAACCTAATGTATTTTTAGTAGTCCAACCTTGTTGGTAAGAGCATCAACCCATAGTTATATAAGAGCTATCTATATCACTCATTAGTTGTCGCATGTTGGATCCAACTAGTATGACTCAATTGTTGGTGTTTTGAATCTGTATTACCCTTCCTAGTTAGTAACATTTCATTCAGCTTGCAAGTTGTGCTGGTGTATGAGAATTGAGAACAATTGCTATTTTGGCAACTATATAGATCTTATGCTAATGTGCTTTTAATAAAATTTGTTTAAAAAAAGCAAGACTCAGAAAATGGATTAATTCCAACCACACCTCTAAACTTCCTAATTCCATAATGTAACAAAAGAAACATATTAATTAATTCCTACATTTAAAGAAAAGAAATAAATAGATCAAAGGTGTCACTTTTCTTTTCCATTTAACCAAAAGAAATAAATATATCTCACGTGTCTCTATTTAATTTTTTTTTGGTAATGATAGTTGAGACGTTTAACAAGAAACGGGAAAAATATGCATTTGTAGTAATGTTACTGACTTTTCCATCATAAAATAAATTGCATGAGTAATAGTATTGTGCATTGATAGATGATTCCTCTTCTACATGTAAGTCCAAAATCAGCCTATTCCATTCTCCATCCTCTTTCTCTAACTTTTGGGTTTTTACGTGGTAAGAGTGAGTTTTTCTATATGTGGTGGCAGCAACCTCTTGCTTATTTGAGGATTGGCTGGCCGTTGTTTATCTCTATTCTGAACTTTAAGCATTGAATGTTGTAATTTTGTTCTGCTTTTTTTCGTACACCTTGTGTTAGGAAGCAGAATTATTTGTTAATATATCTCATTTAAGCTTGTTAAAAAAAAAATTGATCAAATAAATGATGCTATAACTTTTTTCAACACATGAATGATAAATTACGTAATAAATAATGCTCCTTACACGTTTTAAAATGTTTTTCTTCTAAGAAATTTCTTTTATCAAATAACTTAATGGATGAGTATGATCTTGCATTGCACTTAACAATTGAGTTATACTTATGAGGACGTTCGTGTAAACTTTTACGTATAGAGTAAGAAAACAAATAAAATTATAAAAAATATGATATTTTAGAAAACTAACATTATTCACTATTAGTGTTTCTTTCACCATCATAAATTAATGTGAAGTTCCCTAAAAAATATAAATTAATGCGAAGTGAAATATAAAAAATATGTCATTTTTATTGATCTAACCTAAACAGGTGATCGTGTAATACGTGTCCCGAAATTAATCTTCAAATATATTTTTATCAAAACAAATTATTCTTCTTTTTTTTTGGTTACAAAACAAATTATTCTTCTATTGACACATTAATCCAACTACCTTTTAAGGAAAAGAAAATATGAATTTTGAATATTTCCAGCTCATATCAAAACATTTTATTTTCCCTCAAAAAAAAAATCAAAACTTTTTATTTATTGTAATATTACAATAAATAAAATTAATTTTCTATCTATTTTTCCTTGGTTTTATTTCTCTCCTTTTTTTAAGGATTTCTCAAGATTCTTAATGACTCCATTCAAGAAATGCATCTAAATTTTACCCTTAAAAATCTTTTATCATCCCAATTCAATTATTTCACTCTATGCAATAATAACAAACGGTATTATTCAGCCATAAGGTAGGATTGGGCATATGCATTCGAGATTCAACAGGAAACCATGTTCGCTCAAAAATCATATGGTTCACTCCATTGTGCTCTGTTGACATTGGGGAGGCCCTGGATCTATATCATGCAATTCCGTGGATTCATGAACTTCAACTTGCAAACGTTGATTTTGAGATTGATTCGAAAAGAGTAGCTGATTATTTCAACAAAGGTCGAGGAGATGTCACCGAATTTGGTTCCATAATGGATAGTAGTTTCCAATTTTGTAGTTCCTATTTAACAAACTCTCATGTCGAGTTTATTAGGAGGCAAGCAAATAAGGTTGCACAAGAATTAACTAAGGCAGCCACATCTAGTACTAGCTTTCGTATCTTTGATGAAATTACAACATGTATTACTGATTTAATTTTTAATGAAATGATATAAGTTACTTTCCCTCAAACAAAAAAAAAATAGTATTATTAGCAAAACAATAAATGATTGTACATTAAAATTTGAAAGACAAAAAATCGAAAGAATTTGTTTTACAAATGTGATAATTAGAAGGGAAAACCTTAGTTATATTTTCTTAGGTGCTTTTTGTGTGGTTTTTAACATAAAATACTCATAACTGCGAATGATTTCACAAATAAGAACATATTTCTAAAAGTTTGTTATAAGCACAAAAGATGAATAATATGTGAAGAACCACACAAAAAATATATAAAAAAAATACATCTAAGTTTTATCATAATCAGTACCTTTGTCCCTATTTATTAGACTCTTTTGGCAAAATCATAGAAATTAAGAAAATTGATATTGATATTAAATTTGTTTGTAATTATTATTGTTTTTATAATTTTATTCTTTAAAAGAGAGAACTTGTTTATGTTTTCAACATGTTATTTATTGTTGATTGAAGAAAAAAATAAGGGTATTTGGGTAAAGAAATAATTATTCTAGTTGAAAATAACAAAGTTCTCTTATAAAAAGGGAAAAAAAATCTCACAAAAGATCTTAATTATAAGGACAAAGTAGTAAAATGCAATGGAGACACTACTCTATGCGTACTATATAATAAACTTGAAGTTTGCAATGCATAATGCAAGAACAAAAGATAATAGAGTTCTAAGATAAAATCTGAAAGAAAAATGGCAAAACATATTCCCCAATATCTTTTCTTGGCACTTTTGTTCATCGGTTCTAGCATCGGGTAAGAAGAAACATATGAGTTTTTATTCGCACGTTCTATTTCTTCTAACATATAATTAACAAAATATAATAATAATAATAGTATTTTTCTTATTTCTTTTGCTTGCATGTCGGTTTTTGTAACTTTTCTTATGATAATATTTTCTTAGATCAATAGTTTGTGATATTGGATAAAAAAAATAGTTTGATGTAACCTTGCCCCATTTTATTTTTTTTTGAGAGATTTAACATTATATAAGTTTTTTTTCTTAAAAAAAAAACATTATATAAGTTTTTCATTAAACAACATTATATAATGATATACATTTTTCGGTCACTATTATAAGTAAAAATCAATATTTTAGATTTATTGAATTAATGATGTATATTATTTTTATTATAGATCACATACATCATTGAATAAATGAGTCTAAAATATTAATTTTTACTTATAATAGTGACCGAAGAATGTAGCTTATAAAATGAATTCTTAATTTGTAAATGTTATTTTTGTAACAGGACTATGCTATCCTGGGGATTGTATTGATCCTACTATATGCAAAGGATTTTGCGCTTATATCGGGTCTAAGAAAGCATTTTGTTCTGACCATGAATGTTGCTGTGATTAGTGCTGTTGAAATAAATTACATTATAATATCCTTAAAAAAATTACATTATTATAAATATTTATATGTTTTACTAAAGATTGATACCTGGTTCACAAAAAAAAAAGAATAAACAATCTTAGAAAAAAAAAGATCAATTATACTAAATAAGAAACATCTTCCTTCGAAGGTTGTAATTTCATGTTTGAAGATATAATGATGTCCGATGTCAGCAAGAGAAAAAGTGGAGAACTTGATGTGAAATAAAAAAAACTCAATGTAGCATGAGATTATGCGCATTTAAGAAGATGAGTGTTATTTGAACAATCATTTGGTTAATAACTTATAAGACAACTATAATTTACAAAGAAAAAATAGGTATTTGCACGAAAACCAAAGCAATAGAGAGATAAAGTAAAAAGTAAAGTGAGTGTGAGAGAGAAAGTTGTCACAAAAATTGTCACGAAATGGATGTTCAAATATCATTTCTCATTCAAGAATTGGGGTGAAAGTTGTTTTGATTTAAATAATGGTGGGAGGGTGCCCCACACTAGGCTGTATCCAATTAAATACATCCATTTATATTTTCTTACTATTAATGTCATTATATTGCAAATGTATGCAGATACCCTTAAGGGTGTAAGTGGTTCGGACAAAACCAACGAAACCGAAAATCTAACCTGAACCAGTTTGAAAAATATCCGACTTTGTTTGGTTCGGTTTGAAACCGATCCGAACCAATCGAAACCGATCTAGTTTGGTTTGATTCATGGTTTTTCATTGCGAGATCCGTGAAACCGATGATAACCACACACATTATTTTACTAATATTATCCTACCTCACACAAACTTATGGTTAGGCCCAAATTTAAATACAAAACACTTTTAATCCATTCACTTTCTCTCATTTTCATCTCATCTCATCAGTCAGACTCTCTCATTTCTACTAAAAAAGAAACCCTAGCCGTCAACTACACCAAACTCATTGTTCATGATGTTTAAATTTCGGGATGTTTTAATTTCAATTTGCATGGATTTGTTATTTTGACTATGTTTTAATTTTAGGATGTTCTTTTTGGAATTTTTCTGTTCGTTGATGAATGATGCATGTATGGATCATGAATGATTGAAATATTTGAGTTTGATGAAGTTGTTTTTGAAGAATGATGGATGAATGAATCTTGGATCATATGTATGAAATATTGAGTAAGGTTAGTTATAAAAAGTTGTTTGATAAATAGAGAACATGTAAGAACAAAATATGAAATACAATTATACAAAGTTTTATGAAATATATTTTGAGAATATGAATTTTTTTTAATTGTATTTTTAAATAAACCAAACCAATCCAAGCCGGTTAGTTTGGTTCGGTTTCTTTTTTAAAAAACAGTGAAAACCAAAACAATCCAAACCGAACTGTTACACCCCAAGGTACCCTTTTAGTTTTAATTAAATAATTTTCCCTTTTTATCGGTAAACGATATGTGGGTTTAATTCACATCAAGTTCATTTAAAATTTCTTAACAACTTTCATATTTTAGAAATTCTAGAGTCTTAAGAGTCTGTATCTGATTTGTATTTTGAACACCACTGATTGTATATCAAGTGTTCAATCTTAAATATTTTTCTGTGTAATTTTGTTTGTCTAGAAGTCTCTTGCTTTTGTGTTTGAGCATAGAAAACCTCTTGTTTTTGTGTTTGAATATTTGGAAGTCTCTTGTTTTGTGCTTGAACATTTGTAATCAGATATTGATATAGTGAGCTCTCCTTGAAAGTGCAAGGGGGACATGACTACTTTCGGATTGTGGAAGGAACCTGTATAATTGTTTTGTGTCTTTCTCTTCTCTCTCTTTACAGTATCCGCTGCTTTAGACTCTAAACCTTGTTCTTGATTCTAAACTCTATCAGACTCTCAACATTGAACTTAGTTTAAAAAGAAGAAAAAGCTAACACAATTCAACCCCCCTTCTTGTGTTTTTCTCACCTTCAATATATACACACATACTTATTCTGGGATGAATTTTAATAACTATTCCTCGTTTGATTTATCTTGACCGATTATATACTTTTTAAGCCTCATTTATAACTCCAACATTTCCTCATCATACATCTCCAAACTAATGTTAACGACGCGAAAGAACAGAGAGACAACTGACTTTCGATGCTCGATGGAAAAAAAAGAAGATAATTGTTTCTATGACATATGCTCGAAAAGTTATACATGAATATATATACTTACCCACAATCTCTCAGGCGATAGCACCTATACATAATCTAACCCTTGTCCCTCAGATAGCTAGCATTAATAAGGTGTGACTAAATCAAAAGATCAATTGCGGCACACTACATTAGTGGCAAAGCATTATAAGAAAAGATTTAGACTAAAATTATATTAAGAATATAAATCATATACAACCAGCCAGACTAAGAGTATTATATAAATTCTTAGATATTTACATCCAATCCCAACACAAGAGAGAGTTTAGTTATCCATTTGTCAGATTAACAACATCAAATAGTTGTTGAATCTTGGAGTTCCAAGCTTCCTTGGCTCTCCAGAGGCTACATCCACTCTCTGCCCTCGTTCTCTCTATTCTATATTGGGGTTACAATTGATTAAGTTTTTTAATGACTTGTACTACTATTTATAGAGTTTCTGCAGTTGTAGATTTTCTAAGTGCAATAAGCCCTGCTTAGAGAATCGAGGTTGCTTCAAGGGAGGGAAAAGCCAATTGTTCTTCAGATATTTTTTCATAAATTGACATTTGTCGCTAAACACAAATTTCATGCTTAGTGAACCGCCTTTGCCTCTCTTTACTAGATAGGTAACCGTCTTTGCTCGCTAAGCACAACTGTTGTGCTTAGCGAATTGACTTTGTCTCCAATATTCTAGAACTCTCTTTTCAGGCTTGCTTTCACTTTGTCATGCATACTTGGCAAGTTATGGATGTCTCCAGACATTGTTATAGTGCTATGGCAACACTTTGGCGTGTGCACTTGCCTTCGATTATTCCTCATTGGTGCAATAATCGTCTAGATTGGTTTGTATGGTTAAGTGTTGGGGTTCTCCTATTATTTTTCAATCTCCTAACCTTAATGTATGTCATAAATAAAGGAAGAGAAAATTGTTGGGAAGTTTTGGCCTACTACAACACTAGTACCTTCATCTAAATTAGTTTGTATGGTTAAGTGTTGTGGTTCTCCTATTATTTTTCAATCTCCTGACCTTATTTATGTCACAAAGTCAACCACATTCATTGTGTGAAGTGATCATTATATGATTGTGAGTTTACAATTTACCAAAACCTAATCTCAATTTTGTTAATGAGACTTCGTCAATTCAATTTTTTCACAATCAAAGTTGAAAGTTAACTTCAAACAATTACTTTATATATCTTGTGTTCATTAGTTGTGAGTGTGATTTATTGTTAATAGGTTTGGTTTGAGATAGTTTAGTTTTGTGATTTGAATGTGTGTATTGATTGTTGAATCGTATAATAAGATTCAATAGTGAACTTCTCATTCATCTTTGAATATTTATTTCCTTTCATTGCTTTATTCATATCATCATAATCAAGCACAATCTGATAGTCATAATCGTGTTTTCACTCACACTTTTGCAAACTCTTTTAAAATCGAAAAACGCTATTCCCCCCTCTAACACACTCTCTATATCGTCATATAGACTAACAAAGACTTAATGTAGATGGGTAATTAGAATACCCCTTATCCTCTTTGAAATAAATTTTGCTTATCTAAAAATAATGAGTACTTTTTTCCATTGATGTTTCTTTATAACTATTTTTTTACTGACATTATTGCTATGTACAACCATATTTGTTGACTTTTCTTAAGACTAAAATAAGTAATCTGAGTTTAATAGACGAATAAATTGGCTTCTGTTGCTAAATGTATTATGGATGGTGCAATGACAACCAATAATTTTCAATAATTTGAGATTAGTTCCTCTATAAACTATATCGTTCAATTAGAGGAGCTAATTTATTTTTTGAAATAAATATTGAAAAAGAAGAAGAAATTGTTATTTATTAAATGACATTGATAGTTATTCTACAATTACCTTTGAGGAAATTTGATCATTGTCCCTTGAACTTTATAAAGTTCAAACTTTTAGCATTAAGTTCACAGCTCGTGGATTAGAGGGGCTAAATCTCATATGCATACAAATTAAAAAATTTGATACATATTATTTTTTTTGAGAGAATTTGATTCATATTATTATTAAGCATGTTTTTTATCCATATAAATATATCAAATTTTGTTTTTCATCTTCATAAATAAATGTGGAATTACTCGAACCCAATACAATCAAATTGATTAAGGGTATTATAGAAGAAAAAAAAACTTAAATAATCTTATTTAATGTAATAAAATTTGAACGGTTGTCTTGGTATGTAAAAATTCATATAATAATAACTAAAAATGAATGGAGTGTTTAAGAATTTTGAGAAATAAAATCAAGGAGAAGTAGATAGAAAATGACACTATATAGTATGTTTTGATAGGTGATGCAAATATTCAAAATTAATATTATTTTTCTATAAAAGGTAGTTGGATAAATGTCAATCGAAGAATAATTTGTTTTTATAAAACTATGTTTGAAGATTAATTTACACCGTCACATGTTTAGGTTAGATCAATAAAAGTGACATGTTTTTAATATTTAACTTCGCATCAATATATAGTGCTGAAAAATACACTAATAGTGAATAATGCTAGTTTTGTAAAAATGTCATATTTTTTATAACTTACTTTTCCTAGTCTATGTGTAAAAATTTACGCGACAGTCATATTGAGCAACTCTGTTATTAGGTACGATGTTTTGTTATGTACATGAGTCGGGATTCAAACTACAAATTCCTCATGTATCTATTTAAAGGATGAAATTCTATACATTAAGCTATTAGATAAAAAAAAAAAAAAAAAAAAAAGAACCTTACAAGGCAATCATTTTAAAAGTGATCATTTACTAACCACGTAAAAACCAAAATTTAGAGATAGAGAATGGAGAAAGGAATGGGCTGATTTTAGACGTACATACATGAAGAGGAATCATCTATGAATGCACGATACTTATACAATTTATTTTATGATGGGAAAGTGACATTAACATTACAACCAATGCATATTTTCCCGTTTCTTGATGAACGTCTCAGCTATCATCAACAAAAAACTTAAATAGTGACACGTGAGATCTATTTATCACTTTTCGTTAAAAAGAAGAAACGTGAGATCTATTTATTTCTTTTCCTTAAAACTTAGAGTTAATTGATAACTATACCTTTCTATTGTTACATTATGGAATTAGAAAGTGTATTGAATTTGCTTTCTGAGAGGTGTGGTTGGAATTAAACCACTTTTGACGGTAAAAGAAATCCTTGAATTGACACTCGTTTTACCGCTTTAAATATTAGCTGCAATAATTTCGTACACTTTCAAAAATCGCCATTAGCAGACCATGGTCATACTTCTAAATTTACAAGATAAGAAGACATTATAAATTATAAACAAATACAATTATTTGGTGCATGTAAAAAACTAAATCATAGCTCATGAAATATTCTAGCGTAACATATATTGTACATTTATTTTTTCTCGTGGAAAGACTCGTTCATTTCAGGATTGAATCCTTACACATTCTCCTTTACGATACCTAATATTATATTGTGGAACTTTTCGACAATTTTTATCTGTTACACAAGGATCAATATTAACATAAGGAATAGAATCAGATACTCTTATAACAAGAAACATGCAACTAAACAGAATCGAGTAAATAGGCAATTACTCCTCTGAAATTATAAGTTTCGTCAATTACCCTCTTGAAATTAACAAAACTTCAATTACTCCCCTGAAATTGCACATCGTTAATCAATTTACCCCCACCGTCAAATTTTTTTGTTAGTCAACATGACGTTTTGCAAATACCCCCCCTGAAG
>Ga0315915_1007773_pt1 | contig 12727 bp, 4 predicted proteins | sample MpolbnodulesMG_FD_207738 | JGI IMG/M metagenome (GOLD analysis project Ga0315915, IMG submission 207738) | Medicago polymorpha root nodule microbial communities from Los Angeles, California, United States - branched nodules | ecosystem: Host-associated > Plants > Roots > Nodule | place: USA... | reverse complement strand
TTCCCTTCACTCTTTACTTACTGCAAACACAAAACACACACAAACACATTTACTTTGTTAAATTGTTTTTTACACTCTCAGACATCAGAACGTTCTGAAGTCTGGTACTAACTTAATCATTCCAAGCTTCAACTTGAGAATTACTTTTTAAGTTACAGAATAATTTTTAAAGGGTCACAATTCAAACCCCCCCTTCCTTGTGACTATTTTATCTACTTCAACCCCATGATGCCAATTGCACATCATAATCACCTCAATTGGATATATAATCTGTCACCATCAGTCATGAATGCATGAACATATGACTCGACAACAATGCATATGTTCACACAAACAATTCACCACATCATCATCATCCACATAATATATATGCAATCCTCAACAAATTCAACATATATGTATTCACCAAAAATTTCACAATCAATCAACATACATGTATTCACCAACAATTGCACAATCAATCAACATACATGTACTTACCATCATCAACAGCATACGGTTTCTCACATTCTAAGTAAAGGAGAAAATACTTCATACTAAGATAAATATCATTTTCAACGCATATCAATCACTTACTTATCTTCATATAATCATATCAAACTATCCACAAAAGATTTGCCAAGTATTTGGTCTTAAAGATCATTTTTGACAACTTCGTCTCTCATTTTACAACGTTAAAGTAATTGAGACAAATAAACCAAAACCAATTAAATAAACTCTAGGGTCTCGACTATGTATACACTTAGATCACATATGAGTGTAGTAGCGTATACATGTGCGTTTCACCGGCCAACTATGACAAAATCATCAAAATCACAAAGTTACGACAAGTTCGTATCATTTCTTCCATATTGCAAAACCAATTCATTTTCAAAACAAAGCAAGTTAGATCCATCATAGCATAGGTTAAATACTCTTAAACACCTTAATTGAACTCCTAATACTCAAGTTTTGAAGTTTGGAAACAAACCATAAGTTTTGGGTTGACTTAGAAACGGTTATGCTGAATTTTCGTAAAATTTTAACAAGACCACCTTGGAGTGTTTTCATCATAACTCAAAATCCAAAAAATTATTTTGATGTCAAACCAAATCCATTGGAAAGCTAACAAAATTATCTAAAACTTTCATGTTCATACCAAAATCCAATTCCAAGCGGAAAAGGGCGTAAAATAGTGAAATACAAAGGATCTGGTTCACCAAAATCGTGTCACGATTTTAGAAATCGTGGTGCGATTTTATGTCCAGTAACCACTAACATTCTGCCAACAAAATCATGTCACAGCTTCAAAAATCGTGGCACGATTTTGATAGCATCAGGTCCAAAAATCAGCTTTTCAAAAAGTGCGTTTTCCAACATTTCGCGCGTAAAATTCAAACCGTTAATCCGTTTTCGATGCCGTTTTCGCCTACGTGCTCCAGGCACTTAGCTCTGTCATAATCTACGGAAAAATTCAAGTTTCAACTATCCCAAAATAATTTTCCAGAACCTCACATAAACACTCATTTTTCAAAACGGTTAACAATCAAATTTTCACACAAAACTCCCGTTTTCTCCCAAACGATTAGACTAACACAACCACAACATGAAAACAGAAATTTTACTAAGTCTAACTCATCCAACAATACCAAAAACTCAGTCAAAAACTTCACATATCAAAAGTTCATTTTGGTCTTTCACATGAACAACTCAACACAAACTTCACCAATTCAAACAACAACTTCACAAAATGGAATACCAATGGTATAAATCAACAACAACAACATATCCAATTCTACAACGACTTCATTTAAACATGAATTCATCACAATACAACAACACAATATCACAATTCATCAATTTGAGCATAATTCACAAAGTACCCATTTCTATATAACATGAGCATGCAAATTCATCATCAACAATTCAATTATCATCAATTTTACATACCCAAACATAGCACTAAAACAAGAGCACGAATTTCAACAATTAAGTTCACAATAATCACTTATCTCAATTAAGCACTTTTGAATATAATTAGAGAAGAGATTACAACTAAGAGATTATGATAGAAAACTAGTCCCCTTACCTCAATAAGCAATAATCCTAGCAAAAGGTTCAATTAAGCTCCTAGGATCTCTATCACCTCTTGGTTCCTCAAGCTTCTCTCTTCAAACCCTCTTCTCTTCCTCTTGCTCTTTCTCTCTCTACATCTTCTCAAAATCTTTTAAATGAATGTGAACCCTAATTCTCTTAATGACTAAAGTTTAAATAGTGTCCACACTAATGGGCTTAACCCTTAAAAGTCTAATGGGCTCAAAATTCTTATAAACTAACTCCAAAAGTTTCTATCCACGGTTAAAAGTTACCGAATAATTACCGGTTCAAAACTAATTACCACCACTGAATAGTAACTTAGTAAAAAATAGTTCTCACTTGAAACAATAAAAATAACCCTCACCATGAATTTACTAATTTACCCTTACTCACAAAATGATCAAAATATCCCTGAGTCTAAAATGACCATAATACCCTTCTAACACCGAAATTCACTAATCCTAACCCAAAATACACACAAAGGCAATTAATCACATATAAGCACATATAAACACATATTAAATAATTAAAAACAAATCTAATGAAAAATCGGGTTGTTACACTTCTTAACGCAACAAGTATACTCTTTGATATGTCTCGTGCTGGTGCTAATGATAATCATCATCTAAGGACAACAAGATCTTGCAGACATCAGAAGGTTGTAGCCAACACGCCTCTATGGACATTGAAGAAACGAAGAAAAAGAATGAAGTTGAAACAGGGAGGGAACAAAGTCATAATGAAAGAGTTGTTAGGAATTTTGATTTCAATGAATTTCGAACGGAAGATGTTGCAGATGAATGAAACCAACTGGTCTTTCGTTTTCTAATTTAGGTGATTTGAACTCGTTGTTCTCTTTATTTTAGGGTCTTTGTTCTGTTCAAAGAAAATGATTTGTTTTATCCTAGATATTAATCTCCATAGAGGAATATAGTTACAGTTATTTGTTATTTTAAGAACACCCTCTAGGTTTTATGTTTTGTCTATATTAAAACAATTGAATGAATTAAATGTCCCTTTTCTTTTCAAAAATTGTTGTTCACACATTTGCAAAGGCTGAAACGCACGAGTAAAATACCGAAATACCCCGACGGCAGTTAACTGCAGAAGAAAGGAACCAACGACAGTTAACTGCCGAAGTTACTTCGGCAGTTAAGTACCGTGGAACTTCGGCAGATAACTTCCGAAAATTGGACATTGATTATATTTTTAATTGATTTAATTACTGGACGTTGAGTGATTTAATTACTTCAAAAAAAATAACATTTTTTAAGAAATAAACGGTTTTCCGAAATTTTTAAGAGATAAACGGTTTTCCAAATTTTTTAAGAGATAGATGAAAGAGAAGAATTTAATGATAAACATTCATTTTTCGTCCTCCAAATTGTCAAATTTTAAAATAATCAAACCTTGTTTTCTTTTTTGTTATCTCGAATACGTTAACTTTGCATGATGATTCAAAGTTACAAATCAAGTAATCAAAGTTATTGTATCTAATTCTGCATTAAGTATTAATAAAACACTAATTAATACGAGATTGTTGAATTTCAAATTAACATTAGTTAGCAAAGCAAAAGTGGAAAGCAGTCAACGTCCGGTAATTAAATCAATTAAAAATATAATCAATGTCCAATTTCCACGGCAGTTAACTGCCGAAGTTCCGCGGTAGTTAACTTCTGAAGTAACTTCGGCAGTTAACTGCCGCCGGTTCCTTTCTTCTGCAGTTAACTGTCGTCGAGGTATTTCGGTATTTTACTCGTGTGTTTCAGCCTTTGCAAATGTGTGAACAACAATTTTCTTTCTTTTCTATATATACAGGGCCGGCCCATAGCCCATCGAGGTTGGGCTATACCACTGAGCCTCGATTTTTTTGGGGCCCAAAACATATTTTTTTTTATATATAAGGCACTTAATTAATATTTATATATAGTAAATGCGAAAATATATCAAATAAGGCATAGAGCTTCAGTGGCGCGCCTCCTTAAGATTGAGTGTGTGGATGTGGGTTTAAATCCCACTAGGATGATTTTCAGTAATAATTTTCTTTTTAGTGCCTTATTTAGCTTTTTGGGGCCAAAAATTTAAATTTTTTGTCGATCCTTAAAAACTAAAACAGGGCCAAAAAATTTGTTAAGACGGCCCTGTATATATATGTGTAGCTTACTGTTTAAGTATTTTGTTTTATATTCGTGTCTAGTGTTGAATATCATTTGAACTAATGAACATAATAATCGGAAGTTTCGTAGTTTATTATTTACAACTGAAGAGCTATTTTATGATGAATCATTGAGTGGTTTAAAAGATTCATTTCTTGGAGCTTTTGATTTAGTTCATCTGTATTATTGCTTGTAGAAAGGAAGATATAAGAATAATAAAATTGAATCTATGGCTTTTCTCATTTAATAAAACATAACAAATGGGAAGTAAGGGTGGTATGAATATTCTTTGAAGAATTTATACTTTTTAGTACAACACATCTAAAATGAACTGAAATAAACAAGGGTTTTTTTATAGGTTCATTGATATGTTAACAAACAATTGTGTGCTGTTTTTTATATTCTTTGTGTCTGTGATTTCAAAAATATGCAGTTTCACTAGGAAAGTGGTAGAACGTAAAATTTCAACTTTTTCTACCCCATAAACTGAGAAACATTTGTTTACTATGATGTTTTAAGTAATGGTACTGACATCACTGAAGCATAATTCAAGTTTTCCAAAGACACTATAATGAAAATTTGCAACAAGTCAAATAGGATGGATTTGTTTCTTAAATGTTCACGACTGCATAATCACCTAGCAAGTTGTGGCCCTAGTTCTTCTATGCAAATACCTGGCACCCAAGCAAAAAAAAACTCACAAACAATTGAAGAAAAAAAAAATTCCGCTAGAATGTGTTACGCACAGGAAAAGATATGCAAGCCACCTTGTTAAGATCATAGATAAGCGTCATGTATCTCTCCGGCAAGTCCCTTCAACATCAACGCACTAAAAACATAGAAATGAATATAAATTTTGTGTGTAAGAAAGTTGCTCATAGTTAGGTACGAGTGTTACACGTTCCTTCATCATATCAAATAACTTTCATCTTCAATAAGGAACTTTCATCACAACTCTTTGACAACCTTAAACATAATTTCAACATCCAAAACCCTCCAATTTTGACTAAAATGGTGTATTAAATACTAAATATTTTTTATATTTAATATGTATTCATTTGTATTTGTTTAAGTATTATTGTAATTGGTTGATGGATAACCGTTACAATTTGATATTCTTATTGTATATATACATATTTATACAATGGAATAAATCATCGCAAATATTTCTACCATAAACTCCATACCAACCCTCATTGATCTTAGTTCACTTCCCACTTTCTATTTGTTTGTTTTTTTTACACTTCCTATTTGGTGTCGCCTTTATTTCTTTCTTCTTTTAGTTAGTGGTTAATTATATATTATTTATATGTATGGTGTTTGCATTTATATAATATAGTTAATAGATAAGAACATTTTATAACATCAGAAAAAGAATGTAAAACAACAAAGTATGATGAAAAAGAAGGCATAAAAATGTTTGCTGCCGCAAAGGAATTTTTGCTAAGTGAAAGTTGACTTGAGCTCGCATTAAATTGAAAATTTTTGGGTCTCAAAAGCAACTCTAGACGGCTTAAGAAAATGAATCTCTAAGTAGAATCTTCATATAATTGAATTTCCAATGGCTCTTAGAGCCATCTTATTAACGGTTTCTTTTACACAAATTTATATTTTAAACACATAAATGGCCGGCTACAAAAATAGCCCAAACTTGAAGCGTGAAGGCAATTAGACTTTGTATATAGTGTAGTTATTACTATATACCAAAGGGCTAATAATTGACTTGTAATTTATCCTAGCTATGATTCTATTTAATTACTGCTCCAACTATACTAGCATGATTTAAGAATGCAACATAAATAGTTTAATAGTACTTTATTTTGCCTTCTAGAAATTAATTAATTCAACTATGCCAGGTTTATGTATATATTATTTTCCTAGAAACTAAATTACTTCATTTCATCAATAATAAAATGTACAATATATAGTTTTACATGAGAGTGTTTGCATTTAGAGACTAATTTGTACAAAAAAAATAATGGTTCTATACTATTAAACAAAGTGCCAAATTCTGAGATACTACTTCCTTTGGATAATTTGTATCGTCGCCAATGATCTTTGAGTTATTTCAAAAATCACATTCTCAATTTTGTGGTCCAACATTCACAAAATGGTTTGTCGGGCTTTAAGTCTAGTAATTGTGAAACATGCATATGATGCATGAGGTAATTAATTGATAATCTGAAAAGGTTAAATAGTTAATCAATTGTACTTTGGTTATTGTTAATTTGTTCTCTATAATTTTTCAGTCAAAATTGAATTTGCTTTAACCATTTAGTGTAGTAGTATGATATTACTTGCTCTACATTCTTGGATCTAAAAGTCTATTTAGTTTCTTATAAAAAAAAAAAAAAAAGTCTAGTTAGTTAAGATACTTTTGTGAAACTTTTAGTGATGGACAAGAAAGTCCACTAAAGAGGCTTCTTTTTGCTAGGAGTCACTACTTTTACAATAGTTAACCATTTTATCTAATGCCAACTAAGCTAGTTATGACGCACGGTGTAAAAAAAAAGTTGGGTGGATAATCATAACTTATTTAAGATAAAATGAATTAAGAGGACATTTGATATTTGAGTTTATTTTGTAACATAAATATTTATATCAATGTTTGAAAGAGCTTGTAGCAATAATTTGTAAAAGAAATCATAATATATCTATCAAAAAAATTGTAAAAGAAAAAATTTCTTTTGGTGGTATGACATGGAAAAATAGGATACACACTCATGGTTTATAATAATTTTATAATGTCATCTAATAGAACGGTGTATTTTTGCAAAATCACTACTATACTTTACTTCGATGGTATGACATGGAAAAATAATTGATTCTTATTAGATGATAGTGTAAAATTAATTTGCATTGACAAAGCATTAAATAATTAAAGTTTTTGTTGGAAAAAATAAATTTTCTTTTTAATAAAAGTGTTCAATTAATATATTTACTTAAAAGTCCCCTGAATTGGTAAATCGGATGTAATTATCAAGGGATGTGAGGGGTTTAACTTTAAGTAATGAATCAACTGTTGCATAATCACTTTGAAAGAAACTTGAGATTCTTCGATTATCAAAATCTTGAATAGAATAATGAGATTATTCCTAATGCTAATGATACCCACCTCTCCTATAAGTTGATGGGGCAGAACAAATTATGCACTCAGGACAACTTTTCTCAAATTTTGAAAACTTACCACACGAAGAACACACTTCCACTTGCACAAGTAAGAATATAGTATAACAATAAATTTACCACTCATAGCTCAATGGATATTAAAATATTGCTAATCTTTTATAGACAGATGTTGGCAAATTAGTATAAATTAGTTATTATATTAGTTTTTAAGGTTCAATCTACTTTTTAAAACTCTTATTAAGTAGTTTAGCTTGCCAACCAAACTATCTATGTGAGACTAAATTATCTTTATTTGTTAGGAAATAAAATCACTTATTTTATTTTCTCCATATTTGTTTTCTCTTTGTTCCATTTCTAAAAAAAATATAATATTTCAGTAACAAAACAATTTGGGGAGGGCATGTTAATTTTAAAAAAGAGATTTTTTTTTTTATTGGAAGTGTTTTATTGACTAGAAAACAATTTTCTTTTTTATGAATTAGATATTGTCACATAGACAACTTAAAAATTGACATTTTTTTTAACACCTTTGTATTTTTTGAGCTCGACTCTAACTCGAGATCAATGAGTAAACTGAAAAAACTCGTATAGTTTTATCTAAGTGCTCTTAGTGTAAGAAACCATTATAATTTGTTTGCTTAGTCTATTTCTCCCTATATTTTCACCTTCATGTGAATTTTAACCAATCAAAAAGAGTGTATTGAAAAGTGTGTGTTAAAATGTGTGTTACTAGCATTCCTCTTCTTGGTTTGTACATTGAAAGGAAAAATATGTCATAGAAGAGTTGAATGGAATAGAAATAAAACAGCAAACAAAATAAAAATCCTCTAAAAAAATCACCAAAAAATACTATCCACCTATGATTTAATAATAATGATGAAAACAACAATATTTTTTTATTTTTCATAAATTTTCTCTACTAAAGGTAATTTTATTTGAAACACTTTTAAACACTAAATGTCGACACCTCTAACAAAACAAAATATATGCATAATACTACTATTGTAAACAAGAGTGACAAATGTTGAATTATGGAATGAAGAGTGAGAGAGATTATACAAATAATTAAATAAAATAAATATAAATATAAATAAAGAATAGAGAAGAACATAGTACTGAATGAAGGGATTTGGCTTGTACTTCCATTACACTTGTAAGCTTTCTACTTCCTTCTCTTTCTCTCTCTTTCTGTCTCTCTATCTATCTTTCCTTTTATGATATGTGTACTTTGTTATTGCTTCATTTAGTACCGACATGACTCCAACCTATAGGGCTTTATCTGAATGTTAGTTATTTTCTCTCATTTTCTTTGCTTCTTCTTATTCTTGGAACTGATAAAGGGTCTTGTCAATTCTATCATTCTCTTTTGTATACTTACAAATATAAATATTCTCTTTTTTTACTTGTCTCTTTAGCTTCATTTTCATGTTTTCTTCTACTAATAAGCTATGGAAATTGAAGTTTTTGTTTGCACGTTTATTTTTCACTTCAGCTCCTCTTTTTTCATGTTGATGCTCAAGATTGAAAAAAAACTGAGGTGGTTGAACCATATGTATGAGAACAAGAACATGTTTTTCATTCATGTGATATTAGAAAATCTAAATTTAAATAACTTTCGTGACAATTTTTTAAGCGGTTAAAGTATTTTAAATAGGTGGTTAATTACATTAAGGAGATAGTTAATCCATATATCAACTGTCAAAACTCATTAACCACCAACATAACTTCATTAGCCATTTTGATGTGATTAACCAAAAAAATTTGATGGAGTTGTCCACAATTCCTCTTATTAATTAACTTGTCTTAGTAACAACTTTTCTATCTTTGTTTGAAGGAAATAGTTACTGTGTCAACTTTGGTAACAAGTCAATAATTTGGATCATTTTGGAGGCTAAATATGGCTATGCAACCTGTTTATCTTAAAGAACATGAAGGAAATGTCCACAATTCTGTTGGACAGTTTTCATCTGTGACTTCAGCTCCATGGTGGAGTAATGCCTATGGATCTCAACCTGTTTATGGAGGAGAGTCTTGTGGCCAAATGAAACCTTTTTCACTAGAGCTTTCCAACTACATAGACCAACTTGCTCCGAGTAAGAACTTAGTTCGAGGAGTTGAACAATTGTTTGATAAAGGGCATACAAACCAATTCACCATCTTTCCAGGTACTTGTTATTCAATATAATTCCGGTTTTGAATGAATTGGTTTTTGTTAAGTTGGTTCTGGCTAAACGTGGGTTAAATGTAACATGATTTATGTTTGGATATGTTTATGTAAAAGTGAGTAGAACAAATTCTTCTATAAATTCTTTGAATTTTGAAATTTTGCTGCATTTGACATTTGAACTTTCCTATGCCTGGCCATTCAAACATTTTCTTCTACAGATGATTGTAAGATGTCAGTTGATACACCAAATCATCAAGCAACCTTATCGCTGCAATCATCATTTGCTGCTGAGCCACTTAACCGTTTCGAGCTAGGTTTTAACCAGCCTATGGTAAATCTTCTTAACAAAACAATCCCTTTGATCATGTTTTAGTATTTTAATTTTGATTTACATAAATTCATTATGTTTTTATTACCCTTTCCATGCTAGATCTGTGCAAAATATCCTTATATGGATCAATTTTATGGGCTCTTCTCGACTTATGGACCTCAAATCTCGGTTTGTCTTTACCTCGGATATTTTATTAATCTTTGTATTTATCATGCAATGTCTATAAGTACTTGAATGTGAATTTGTTTTATTTACAGTGTATATGCTTACATGAGAAAGCCAGAAATCTGTTTACAACTATCTTGTTAGTATTCTTCTAAATCTTTCAAATGTAATAGAGTTGATTATGGAATTTGTTGTTAATGAGTTTTCGGCTTTATGAATGAATTGTAAGACAAGAAATGAAATAAAAAAAGTAAAAAAAATATTATGATTAAGGATGTAAAAGGTAACAATATTAAGTTAGTATTATGATTTAAAACACAAATGAGAATAAAATTGGAGTGCAGTGAACTTACAGCCTTAAAATTGAATTATATGATGCAATCTGTGTTTAAGTTTTTGCATGTATTCAAGTTCTGCTTTTAGTTACCATTTGTTTATCTACTGCAAATATTTCATCAATTATTATTCATGTATGTGCCAATATTTAATAAATTAGGGGCGTATTATGCTTCCGCTTAGCATGACATCTGATGACGGACCAACGTACGTGAATGCTAAGCAATACCATGGAATCATCAGACGCAGGCATTCTCGTGCCAAAGCTGTGCTTCAGAATAAATTGATAAAGCGTAACAAGGTATGAAATATGAGTATTTTCCCTCACAGCAATGTTTGAAAAGTTGTGAAATAGTATTTTTCCTTTTACCCTTTTTATGCCTATATTAAGGTTTTGTATTTGTCTTGCAGCCATATATGCATGAATCGCGTCATCTACATGCAATGCGTAGACCAAGAGGATGTGGTGGTCGTTTCTTGAACACAAAAGTTTCTGCTAATGGAAACGGTAAAAGCGGGAGTGATGAGAACCGAAACACTGCTGGCCTACAGCTGCAGTCCAGTGGTTCTCAGAGTTCTGAAGTCCTGCAATCCGAGGTTGGAACTTTAAATTCGTCAAAGGAGACAAATGGAGGCAGTCCAAATGTCTCGGGATCAGAGGTGACTAGCATGTATACACAGGGAGGTCTTGATAGCTTTACTGTCAATCATATCGGATCTACTGTCCACTCTTTGGGAGACATGATCGATACTGGACACGGTATTGTCATGCCAACAAAATGGTTTGCAGCAGCTGGTAGACAGCTGCTGGAACCATAAGTTTCGATTCAGAAAGGAAACAAGTGGGTTTGGTACAATGTGAAATATTTTTGCACCAAACTCATCCTTTCCGAGACCAGATGAAGAAGCTATGTCACAGTTTGTTGTGTTTACCACGACAAATTTAGTTCCGGAAGACTACTTTTCCATCTGGTGCTCAGGCAACTCATTCTTGGCTTATGCTTAGGAAACTCATCCTTAGCTCGTAATCTTTAGTACTATTGTCTTTGTCCTTCTGCGCAGGCTTGCCGTGGCATGGTAATGACTTGGTATTTTCATGCAGTTATAACTATGATGTGTCTTTGTTTGTTGTTAAAATAAAAAACATGAACTCTAGCTAGGTGCATGTGTGTGTTTTTAATCTTGTCTACTAAGTTTGGTGTTTTGTATGGATTTCTGACTTTATGGAGCAATGTATTGTAACTCTACTAAGAAGTGTAACATTTTATTTCTCCCTCTCTAAGGATTGTATAAGAACCTCTTATTTTCAGACTCTACTTAATCCTATTTTCTATGTCTGTGTATGATTTTTATATATCTAGGACAATCAATTTGGCTTGTAGAAGGCCAAGCATGCTCACAAAGTAGGTACTTATGTAGGGAACTTCGCACTCCAATAAATAATAACTGGTTGTTAACGTTAATTAAATACAAAATTTGATCAATGAGTTGGGGGTCCAATGTTTGCAACTTGCACTCATTCTAGGTCCTAATATTTCAATGTTATTGTGTTGCTGTTGCATAATTATTAAATTCGATTATATCTCGTGACTGGCATGTAAAAAATATTTTAATAGTTTTCATCAAATAAATATAAATGATTAATAAAAACACTCAACATAAAAAATATGATTAAATAGTCTGAAAATAGGCATTGATGGACATCAACTTTGGATCGGGATCCCCTCCGATGATTTTTTCACATAAGAGAATGCAGTGTAAATCAAAACCATTCATTCACTTTTCATTGGAGGATTCTACTTACGTTAACACAATAGAATAACCTTTTTTTTTAAAAAAAAAATAGAATAATTTTTTTTTCTTTCTTTTTGAGCATTTTTTTCTACCTCAATATCATATAAACACACCAATGATGTATTTTGGATGCGTTTGTTTCAGCTTTAGAAAAAATAGATTTTGAGTTAAAAGAATTTAAAAAAAAAAAAAATTCTAGAGATTTTTAAAAAAATTTAAAGCTATTTTTGTTTGTTTAATATCATAAAAATCATTTTTTTTTTAAGATTTGAAACTCTTACACTTGAGTTCCTTATGTTTAAAATAAATAGATTTTGAAATACCTTTTCATTTTGAGGCAAAAAATGATTAATTTATTTTTTTAACAAAATAGATTTTTTTTAAATCTAAAACAAACACTACAAAAATAAAAAATAGATTTATTTCTTTCAAAAAATCCAAAACAAACGTACTCTTTATATGATGTCCATCATATTCCGCAAGGGTTAACAACATAGACTAATTTTGAGGATAAGATATGTACATGACATTGAAGGAATTTAAACTAAAAATTGATAAATTTAGAAGGACCAT
>Ga0315915_1007772_pt1 | contig 12728 bp, 8 predicted proteins | sample MpolbnodulesMG_FD_207738 | JGI IMG/M metagenome (GOLD analysis project Ga0315915, IMG submission 207738) | Medicago polymorpha root nodule microbial communities from Los Angeles, California, United States - branched nodules | ecosystem: Host-associated > Plants > Roots > Nodule | place: USA... | reverse complement strand
TGTAATCCTAATCAAACCAATCTGTAAACCCTAATTTTATATAAATCTACTTTCTAATCTAATTCACCGTTTTTATAATGAATTAACAAATGCCAGACTCATAATGTGAAAGCGGAGGGTTAGTATTTGTTAATTCATCATCTCAAATATCAATTCATAATGCGAGAGCGGAGCTTTGATATTGGAACAAGTGAATTTAGACAAGGGTTGCGAAACATGAGAATAGTCTAGCAAACCTTGGGACATATAAAGTTTCGATCTTCAAGGATTCTAATAACAATCAACCATGAGAATAGGCGTGATTGTTAGAGGAACACACTCACTGCACCTCGAGAGAGGCTTTGATACGCTAAAGAGAAACTTGTCCTTAGAAAGTAGGTCCAATATAAAGTTATGATTTATGGTTTGCTTGTGACGGATTTATCATTACGATGAACCAATAATCCCAAGGCGCGCTTTTTATAATTATTGTTTTAAAACCTTTAAAACCCAAACTTCTACTATCAAACTTTCTTCTAATTACGTCTTGAAAGTTAATAGAATTAAACAACTCCCTATCGGAACGATACTCTCTTTTTACTACTTCGGTGAAACCGTGCACTTGTGGTTTTGCTCATCAATATACTAATATTTCACACCTTTTTTTTAAAATCATATATAAAATAATATTTACAAGTTTGCCACCTTGTTTTTATTTCATATTTGACCCCATTTATTCTTAAAATTAGGTTTTGAAATTTACTCACAAAAACAAAATTTACAATATATTTACAAAACTGCCACCTTATTTATATTTCACACCTTTTTTTAATAAAATAGGTATAATACACATAATTCTTATGTCAATTTTGCACTAGTGTCATGTGCCAAAGTCTGTCTTTTATAAAACCGAATGTAGCTGCTGTGCTTCTTAAACCCAGTGGCGGAGCCAGGAAATTTATGGAGCCGGGGCAAAAAATTTATCGCAAATTCACATGTGATATAATATATAAACAGTCATAAATCGAAATAAAAGAGGTTCCTCATTTTATCAACAAAAGTACAATTTAAAATAGGGTTATTAATTGAAATTGACCATGTAATATACATGAGGTCTGAAAAATTGACCCTGTAATTAAATAACATGTATTATAAACATGTAATTCGAGATTTTTATTATTTATAACCATAAAATATACGCGAAGTCCAAAAAAGCAACCAAGAGATTGAATTTTTTCATGATTTCTTATAGGCGAGTTAAGAACCTTAAAATATGGTTTTACACAGAAAAAATTATAAATTTTTGACAAACGACAAATTAATTATGAATTTTTAAAGTGTCAAAAACTCAAAAAACAAAACAACGGAAATCTCGACCTATAAATCGAATTTTGAGCTCATTATTTGCAGAGACATCTATAAAAATACATAAAAAGGATCAGTAAAGTTTCATAGCATTTCGAAGTAGTTTAAATTTATTTTGATTTTTCAACCAAAACGTGCGAAATTAAAATTTTGTTCTGCGTAAGCGTATACTCACAAGTAAAATTTAGTTCCCTAATTTTGTAGGCATGACTAGAACATGATAAGAACCTTCACAATGAAATTTTGTAGTTTTTAACCAAAAACAAATTAATTATAAATTGTTTAAGAAATTCATAATTAAGAGGGAATAAAAATTCATAATTAAATTATCCCTGGTCGAAGAAATTTAATTTTTTATGTAAAGCTATATTTTAACGTGCTAAACATGTATGAAAAAAATAGTGAAAAAATACAACCTGTTTGTCACATTTTTAGACTATGCGTATATTATAGGGTGGTCAAAAATAAGAAGAAATTCAAGTTACAATGCTAGAATATATGTTTTGTATTTTACAGGGTCTTTTTTCAGACATAATGTATATTACAGGGTCAATTTGAACAATTAACCCGTTAAAATAAGAGAGATGACCCGTCAATAGTCTGTTAAATAAAATTAGGATGTAAATGTCTTTTTCGAGCCTATTTGTGTGTGAGAATTTTCAGATTTTGCCCAAATTTTTCTTTTTGTAAGTGTGTTAATGAGCTTTTGGATTGGGTCTAATGTGCAAAAATTATCGATCCAGCTCTGACGATCGCCTGGGGACGCTGGGCGGCGAAACCGCCCCTGCTTAAACCCATAGATGATAATCCAAGTTACCCATACTTAAACCCATAGATGATAATCCAAGTTACCCATACCCATCACTGCTCGGACCCCCAAAATGTTTGTTATAGAGTGTTGCATGACTTCAAGAGCATTTCTACTATAATAAACCTCTGATTTTGGAATGCTTACTGCTTATTAGTCGACCCTAAAAAAAAAGAAACAATCATATATCTATCTATTTATCTATCTATAAACTAAAGGTGAGAAACAATAGGGATATTACGAAAAATACTTATGCCATGCAAGCCGCCTAGAAACAATCACAAATGCTTGTGGAATAAGCATAGATGAGCCTTCCCCACAAAAAATGAATAAATATATGGGGACAAAGTGTCCCCCGCCGATATCTTGTACAAGGAAAAGTGTGTCCCACTAGTAGCCTGTATTTTATTTTGTGCATATTCGAGATAAAAAAGAAGGTTAAAAGATTCAAAATTCTCTAAGTACATGTTGGAAGTTGCTGAGTTCGACAAGAATTGGGAGCTTTCGACAGAAAACTTTAAATCAACATGCGGTTAGATTTTGGAGAAATAAGTTTTAAATGTCCATACACGTGGAAGGCATGCAATTCTTGTCGAACATGTTTAGTTCTTAGCAGTTTAGTTTTGTAGTTATTTTTTCTATGTATATATAGTAGTTTTTCATAGCAAAAATGGGTCACAAAACATTATTGTAGAATTCTAACACTCAAAGTACCAACATTTAGATAAAAAGAGTCACATAATGTTGTAACTTGATTTGGTGAACCACCTTTTAATTCAATGCAATGCATTTTACTTTTCTTTAAGTTTCTTCGCTTTCTGCATTTTTGTAGAATTCTAACACTCAAAGTACCAACATTTAGAGAAAAAAAGTCACATAATGTATGTAACTTGATTTGGTGAACCACCTTTTAATTCAATGCAATACATTTTACTTTTCTTTAAGTTTCTTCACTTTCTGCATTTTTAAATTTTACTTGCATTTGCTAACTGATTTCTGTCGAAAGACAATTATCTTCATACAAAAAGCAGTTTTATTCATCTTGTTCATAAAACAAACTATGAATATGACAAACATTCAAACATTTTTTGAAAAAATATTACACTACATGTCCTACAAATAATCAATTAAAACTAGTCTTATTGTTTACCGAAAACCCAGGTATACACCCACCCACTCATTGTAACTATTAGTGACCAGTCAACTAGCTAAACACACATCAAAATCCAGCTAACCCACTGAAAGGCAAACCCGATCTTCAACATAACCTCTTTGAGATATGCCCACCCACTATTGTCATAATCCTTGCTTATATTCATTGTTCTATTTTAGGATACTTATATCCAATCCAATTTTATATAATCTTCATATGATGCACCACTTCATTATCCATCATTGCATTATCTAGAATAGAGCACACATGCATAAAAGTTGATTTATTATATGAGAAACACTTATGAAGTACTTTATAACTATAATAAGTAAATATGACAAATCATGGAAGAAAATAACTACTTAATCTAATCATGTAACATGTGCATGTGCAATATTTAATTTAGGATTAAATATTATCCTTTTAAATTGACGATTTTTAGTTTTATTCCCTCTAAAAAAATTCTTCAACTTTTAATCTTGAAAAAGTTTTCCACTTTAACTTTCGTTCCCTCATTTTAAATAAACTCATATGTGAATATTTTTAAACAAAAATTTAGAATATTATTAGAATTTCTCTATCATTACATTATCTAAAATAGAACGCACATGCACAAAAGTTGATTTATTATGTAAGAAACACTCATGAAGTACTTTATAACTATAATAAGTAATAAAATTGACAAATCATGGAAGAAAATAACTATTTAATTCAATCATTCGAAATGTGCATGTGCCATATTTAATTTTTTTTTTTTTGAAATAATGTGCCATATTTAATTTAGGAATAAATATAATTTTGGCCTTATAAATAGGTCAATTTTTTGTTTTAGTTCTTCTAAAAATATATCTTCAACTTTAGTCTTCAAAAGTTTTCCATCTTCACTTTCGTTACCTCATTTTAAGTAAACTCGTATGTAGAATTCATATTTTTAAATAAAAATTTACTTAAAAATTTATAATATTATACGAATCTCTCTATCATTACATTATGTTGAATAGAACGCACATACACAAAAATTGATTTATTATATGAGAAACACTCATGAAGTATTTATAACTATAATAAGTAAAATTGACAAATCATGGAAGAAAGTAACTAATTAATTTAATCATTCGACATGTGCACGTGTCATATTTTATTTAGGGTTAAATATGTTTTTAACCCCTATAAATATACCAACATTTTGTTCTACTCTCTCTAAAAAAATTATCCAAAGGTTACACATGGATTGACTTAAAAAATGGACAAAAAATGGTGATTGAATATTTTACAGTGAGACTAAATGTCAGAGGAAAAATTTAGAAGAACTAAAACAAAAAAAGTGGTATAATTATAGGGTACAAGGAAGAATGGATTACTTTATTTTGTTGTTAACCCTCTCATTCATAGACGAAGGTGACCTTGATAGACCGAAGTTTAACCGTAAGATAAATATAAAAAGACCAACAATTGTTTCATTCAAAAATCATACTCAGTTTTTCACAAAAGATTTGTATTTTGGTGAAACATATTTGAATCTAATCACGTAAGCTAATGAAAATGTATTTAGGTCCTGTTTGGTTTGAGCTTATGAAAAATAGCTTATGTAAATAAATAAGTTTTTATTTTAATTTATAAGCTCTCATTAGCGAAAATCGTACCTTTATAAACTGTTTTTTCATAAACAACCTTAAAAACTTATAAATAATACATAAAAACTTATTTATTTGCATAAGCTGTTTTATATAAGCTCTAAAATAAGTTAATCCAAACGGGCCCATAACACATAATTTAGGTGCTACTTTCTTGGAAGTTAGGCAAAGACCGATGAAAAATGTAAACATTGATTGATACATGTGTTAGGAACTGTAATATGTTCTTTTTCTCCTTCACATGCGGAGCAAATTACAACTCTGCGCATGGTCAAGGAACGGACCAAAGAAAGTTGATTATTTTTTATTTTTGTTTCAACAAACAGTTAAAAGTCATTTATGCATTGGTTTTTTTTTGTGGTTAATTTTTTCAACGATCAATAAAAATTCCTCATATATAAATTTTTTACGTCATTTTCAATTTTTTTTTAAGAAGCTAAGTAAAATATTATATAAAAAACCAACACAAGCTCCTCTAGTATAAGGTCTACCAAAGGAAGCTAAAGAATTCAAAAATTACAATAATGCGATCCACATGCTACCACAAAGTAGCTAAGAAAAATAAAATTATGTTACAACCTGAAGAGATAATAAAGGATTTAACCTCCAAACCGAATACTCAAAATCAAAAACAACATAGTAAGATTTAAACCACCAAAAGGCTTGGAGTTTAATATTTTCCAACAAAGATAGTAGCTATTCCGATTTATTGTGAAATTGTCTTATGTTGCGGTCCTTCGTAATAGTAAAAAGAGTGGAAATCCAAATAATATTAAAAGTCAACATGACTTGTTGAAAAACCACCTAAGACCACCAAACTGAAGAAAATGCTCAAATAAGGAACCTTGAAGAGTCGTTGAGATGCCTAACCATCATGATATTAAAAGTCCAAGATGACCATAAAAAGCACAAGAAAAGAACAAATAATTCTGATCCTCAACCAATCAGCAAGCGGCCGAACAAAAAGAGTCATTATAATCCAAGATATTTCTCCTAAATAGATTCATCTTATTTGCTAATATACTCCGGAACAAATGCCAAATAAAAATATTAACCTTAAGCGGAATTTGCTTAAGCTATAAAATATGATTGCAGCGGTCATCAATTGTCACATCTAAAATAGTCAAGTGATTATATTGAAGTAATATAAATATCACAAGAAAGGGGGTTTGACTTGTGATATAATAAAAATTACCAAATAAAAATTATCAAGTGTATACTTTGATTAGGTTAGTACGTTAGTAAATAAAAACAATAATATTGTGAAGTGTGTGAAATTGTTTAAAATAAACAAGAGATAAAAGGAGAGAGAAAATCACACACAAGAAGTTATCCTGGTTCCCCCAATGTGGGTTAGTCCAGTCCCCACAATATTGTGAGATTTTCCAATATATAGTTGAGTATTAACTATGATTCAACTATGTCTATTTCTAAGATCACTTGCTTGATCTATACAATTTCTTTCTTTTCACCCCTTGGGCTTTGCACTAGTTTCACTTATTAGCTTTTTTTTACAAACAACAATCACTAAACACTTTTAGTGATTCTTTTCAATATCTTTTGCTTTTGATTTACAATGTTTTTGCCTTTGTAAAGAACTAAAATAAAAAGAGTTGTTGCTGGATTTCTACTATTGCACACGATGAAAGAGCCTTTGAAGTATTCTTGATGCTTTGGAAATCAAGTAAGATGATATATGCTTAATGACTCAATACCTATCCTCTTTGCAATCCCTTGTATTTATAGATGAGAAGGAGTCCCTTGCTGTTGTAATAAACACACGCTCCTGAGGGTAAAATAGGGAGAGGAAGGTTTGCCAACTCATCAAAGTGAAAAACTCTTGTGTACAATTGCTTGGCAGATTGTTCTCGAAATTCTGAGAACGTTCTCAAAAATCTGCTTGGACAGCTTGCAATAAAGTGTGACATCATGAATAGTACCATGTAGATTTCTTGTTTGCTAGTTGGAAACGAAGATTGCTTTTGTTTGTGTTGTCATACTCTCACATTTGGAGAGAAAGAAAGCAAGTATAATTGATTACATTTTATCTATTCATTTTAGCTTGATGTGTTGTCCATTTCTTATCGGCTCCTGTACTTCATTCTTGATGTGTTGTCTAATGCTCATGGGTTTCTTTTTTGTTTCCTCATAGGATCTATATGTATTTATTTCTTTTCATTCCTTTAAAGGTATATCATAATAAATATGTTCCATTTGTAGCATAGAACTCTTGATCCTTTTGTTCCATATTTCCACAAAGATCCTTGACACATACATTCTTTTTAAACAAGATCTTTTAATTTGTATTTGCTTGGGCTGACTTTGGCGTGGCATACTAAGAGAGTGGTGATGAGCTTTGTTCCGAAAATGTTCTTGAAACCATTTTCTTGCTTTGTAACCTATCTTTAAAATTCACTCAAGAACACATGTTAAATAACAAATAATCTCAGAATTCATTAAATATAATTTGAATGTTTTGTTATCATTAAAACAATTTAAAAGGGATTTCTGGAATTCATCTCAACAATCTCCCCCTTTTTGATGATGACAAGAACTTGAATTATATTTTGGTATTTGATTTGAATTATGAGTTTTTCAAATCTTTTATGGCTAGTGCAATTTTTTATCATAAGCTCTCCCTCAATTTAACATTCATTTTCAATGATGATTTTAAGTAACCATAAATGTTAATGATACTGATTAATTGATCCCCCTTAATTTTCGAACATAATATTCAGGGTTAAAAAGGAAATACTTAAGGAGTCAATTTTCAAAAATAAAATTAAGATAAAACAGAAAACAATGAATTTGTTTGAACAAAAATATTTTTCATTCAAGTACGTGATGATATTATACTAGTTCAACAAAAAAATGTTAATCCTAAAAACTTAAAAACATGAAAATGAAAGTGAGGTCAGAGCCTTCACACATAAGTCTTAAAAACATAAGCAATAAAACACAACAAAAACGCCTTTTCCAAAAGGAAGCTAAAATATCATTTCAATTCTCCCCCTTTGGCGCATCAAAAGGGAGGGAGGTGGCCTAAAAACAGGGAGCAAGATCAAACACGATCTGCAGGAGCCCTAAAATCTGGAACAGATGGAAGATCTTCAGCAATGGACACATGAGGAGGAACAAGACCATAAGGAGTCTTGGGACAATACTCCTCAGCCATCCATTTGCGAAACTTCGCATAGTCAAACACCAGATAGGAAACCTTTGTTTGTAGAGTCTGAACATGTTCCAAAAGGACAGAGAGAGTTGGAGCAGAGTTGTTGGTACCGAAAGAGTTTGATTAACCAGTAGTAGAAGAAGCTTGAAGCTGCATTGTTGGAATGGAGTGAGGTTGGGTCAAAGGCTGATTGACAGAAGCACCGGTTGAGCTAAAAGATTGAAAAGAACCAAAGTTTGATTGATAGGAATTGAGAGAAGTATCAAAGTTGATTTTGGGCCTGGAAGCAAAATAACTTGGGGTAGGAGTCTTGAGCAGATTGTTCAAAAAATTAGAACTAAAACTTAAGGTGGAAAAGTTTTGGTTTGACGAGAACAGAGGAACAAAGGTTGACATATTTTGAGCATATTGAGTGCTCATTCCTTCAAGTATGGTTGCGACATTTCGAGTAGGACACTCAAAATCCGGAAAAAGGCTTTCAAAGTTCAGATTATTGTTGAGATCGAAAGTGCGGGTGACAGGAGAACTTTTTGGAACATTTTGAAAAACATCAAAATCAGTTTGTGCGTCAGGAAGATGTTCTTCAGTTCTTTGTCTTTTTGAACTAGGAACATCAACATAGACTACAGGGGAACATCAAAAAGAGACGTTGTGAAGCTTGATCATCACCAATGATTTGTTGTTTGATATGGTTATTGTCCTAAGAGAGAACAATTTCAAATTCATTCCTTGAATAGAGAATAATCAGCGTAGACACAGCTGTTATCTTGTACTACTGCAGACATGAAGAGTGGAGTAGTGGAGTAGTGGTTGTACAATTGTACTATGTTTTTTTCCAGCGCTCTTCAGTGGATAAGCATCCAATGTCTTCTAATTCCTCTAAAATAGTTGCTGCTTCAGGTTTCCATTCGTTCTGCAATCATATCTATTCAGAACAACTTTTAACTAACTCTAGGTTCTAGTCTTCAGAATCTGATAAACTTCAGCTTTTGAGGCTTTCTGATGACGTCAGTTTCTGGCAGTCAGCTTCTGATGATCTTCAGACTTTGTCTTGCAACATAAGCTTCTTTTGTAAATTCCATTGCTCTCATTTGTTCTTTCAGAACCAATACTTGAGTTTAACACTTAAAAATTTTAGTCTATGGTCCTGCACACTTAAACAAATATTAGTATATCCGATTTACATTTTAATACCTTGTTATCATAAAAACTTAAGGTGGTAATGTTAAACACATTTTGTTCCAAAACTTAAGGTGGTTTCCATACTTATATGTCCATCCCTTTTGTGCCAAATCCATTTATCTTTTTCATGAGATATAAACCAGGATTCAACAGGGGTTCATCAAAGTATAAAACATAAACATTTTTATTTCTTTATCCGGTAAACAATATTTTTCCTGAAGATTCTTGTCTTACTTCACATGTGTGAGGTTTGAATGTTACTTCAAAACCACTGTCAAACAATTAACTGATGTTGATCAAGTTGTGTTTTAAACCTTCTACAAATTGAACATTTTTAATTTTTGCAGATTTATCTTACCAATAACACATTTACCTTTAATGCGAGCTTGTTCATTATTACCAAAATTTACTAAGCCTCATTCTTTTTCAATGAAGGATAGAAAGCTTTATTTATCTCCATCCATATGTCTTTAGCATCCATTGTCCAAGTACCAAGGTCTTTTCTTGACTGTTATGAGACATTCCTGCAGTAGAAGTTAGTAGTGTTTTGGGTACCCATATATTTTGGGTCCTTGATGGTTGGTGTTGGTTTTAAAGTTTCCTTCTTTATGAAACTTCATGACTCTTGTTTTAAAGGTGTATCTTTTATTTTGAAAAGCTTGTTCTTTTTTCTTTTCAAAACAAAATTTTTCAAGATGTCCATATTTCTCACAATATGTACATTTGTAGCTTTCAACCTTATTTCAGGAAAGAAAAAAATTTCATATAGTTTTTGTTTATGATTTGTTTTAAAAACCATGCAAGCTTTGTCAAAAGCACTAACTTGTGATCCCATGATTTTTTGAAAGGTTTTAGTGGATTTAACAAAATTTGTAATGTCATTTTTTAATTTATGAGCATTTTTCTTTAAGACATTGTTTTCTTCTTTAGATTTATCTTCTTCTATCTTTTCAAGAATTTCCTTTGGTTGAAGATTTTGAAAAGTTTTAAGTAGATTTTCCAAGTCTTCTTTTTCCTTTTTAAGTTTAGTATTATCATTTGTTAATTTTTCACAAGTTTGTTCAAGGATTTAAGAATTATGAAAAAGGTTATCAAAAAGATATTCAGTTTTTTCGCAAGATGTGCAAGATTTAGTATTTACCTCATGATCATTTGTATTTGCCATTAGGCACAGGTTTGCTTGTTCATCTTCGTTTGTTGGTTCTTCTTCTTCATCCCATGTGGTTAAGAAGGATTTTTGATTCGACTGGTAGATGTTTGGTTTTCTTTTGCTTTGTGGACATTCAGATTTGTAATGTCCCATTTTGTAGCAACCATAACAAATGACTTGACTTTTATCAACTTCTGTTTTTGCATTTTCTTTTCTTGCTGGGAAGTTTCTTTTGTTTTGATTGATTTTTTGTTTCATTCTTTGTAGTTTTCTAGTAAGCAAAATGATTTGATCTCTATTGTCTTCTTCATCAAACTCTTGTTGTTGATTTTCAGGATTTATTTATTCTTATTGATTTTGCGATTCTTAATTTGACTTGAACGCAATCATTTTGATTTTGTTTGAGGTTTTATCCTCTTGTAGAAACACTTCATGAGCTTTTAGAGATCCAATGAGATCTTCTAATCTGAGTTTGGTCAGATCTTTTGCTTCTATTATAGCAGTTACAATGTGTCTCCAATATTTTGGAAGACATCTTAGGATTTTTCTTACTCTTTCATGAATAGTGAAGTTATTTTTAAGTGAACGCAATTCATGCATAATGATGGTTTCGGTTTCCTTCATTTCGAATAGTTCAAATTTGTGTACACCTATGTCAATTCATGTTTCTTTCACATGGCTATTACCTTCATGATGTATTTTTTAGTGTATCCCAAATTTCTTTGGCATTTTTGCATTCTTGTACTCTATCAAATTCTTCACTTCTCAAATCCATGGTTAGATATAATTTAGCTTTAAAATTTAATAGGACATGTTTACCTTCCTCTTCTGACCAATCTTCTTTTTTATTTGACATTTAGATCTTCATCATATGGAATGTAATTTCCCTCTTCTATCACGGACCACATGTGATTATCATGTGATCTAATAAAAATTACCAAATTAAAAATTCTCAAGTGTACACTTGAATTAGGTTAGTACATTAGTAAATAAAAACAATAATATTGTGGAGCGTGTCAAATTGTTTAAAATTAACAAGAGATAAAAGGAGAGAGAAAATCACACACAAGAAGTTATCCTGGTTCCCCCAATGTAGCTTAGTCCAATCCCCACAATATTGTGAGATTTTCCAATATGTAGTTGAGTATTAACTATATCTCAACTATGTCTTTTTCTTAGATCACTTACTTGATCTATACAATTTCTTTCTTTTCACCCATTGGGTTTTGCACTAGTTTCACTTACTAGATTTTACAAAAAAACAATCACTAAACACTTTTAGTGATTCTTTTCAATATCTTTTGCTTTTGATTTACAATGCTTTTGCCTTTGTAAAGAACTCAAGTAAAAATAGTAGATGCTGAGTTTCTACTATTGCACACGATGAAAGAGCCTTTGAAGTATTCTTGATGATTAGAAAATCAAGTAAGATGATATATGCTTAATGAAGTGTGACATCATAAATTCATATATGGACTATTTTTAAGAATTGTTAGAAAATTATTTTCAATATGTACCAAAATTGATTACAGTGTTCGACACTAGAATACCTTCAAGAATATCCTTGGATGTCTTAAAGGACTATGGATTGTTTCTTGAACACGGATGAAAGAAACATTGTAAATGAGTTACAATGATGTTGACTTTCATATTGGTGTACAATATATCCAGATCGTAATTTGGAATAAATGTTATGCTAGGATATCAACTATGAAATTTGTAAAAGTATAAGCTTCAGATAGTTGTTGTTTCTATGACAGATGTCAAATATATATGATTTGGATTGTTTACCTCATAACCGAGTGAAAACATGTGTTTCTTGCGTTGTGCATTCCATTGATCTTGACTGAGATAAAATTGGTTTAAATCTTGCCAGCAATGAAAACTTGATCTCACCAATGATCCAAATGTATACTTTGACACTTGAATTTCTTTTCGATAGAAGATCGAAAGTGGAAATTGAAAGAAGTATAACCTACCAACATAAGAAAGAGTTCCTTGTCTGCTATAGAGTATCTTGCCCATATTGTGCTTGATGCTAACACTTGACTAATAGATATTGAGTTAATATTTTATTGGCTTTTAGTGCTAGTGGGAGATTGTTGGAGTCAGCCCTAATAGCCAATCTATATTGATTGAGTTTGGCTTTGTATCATGACATTGATATAAATATATATTGTGAATATATAAATAATAAGGCATTTCTTTATTGATTTTGTTTTGTTTCAAAATAATAAAGTCCCTAGAATAGTTAGTCTGTTTAATGGAACATTAAGTATAACTTA
>Ga0315915_1007768_pt1 | contig 12729 bp, 5 predicted proteins | sample MpolbnodulesMG_FD_207738 | JGI IMG/M metagenome (GOLD analysis project Ga0315915, IMG submission 207738) | Medicago polymorpha root nodule microbial communities from Los Angeles, California, United States - branched nodules | ecosystem: Host-associated > Plants > Roots > Nodule | place: USA... | reverse complement strand
ATCATATTTCGTCATCTTCCTATGTGCAGGTAACATGCCCATAAATTTGTCATCCAATAAGGGGTGATTGTGTTCGTCATTCAAATATTTGATGTACCATCTCCCATTGGTAGCTTCAATATGAACACGACATTTTGCCAAGCAACCACATCTGGTCCGTAGTTTTGAACGTCGCTTCCTAATCACCCCTGCGTCAACTTTTACTTGTCTAGTACCTTCCCTGTAGCAAAGGAAAGTCTGTTGCGTTATCTCACCCTTGATGTTCCTCATAAACTTGCTTCTCCGGGCAGCAAAACCATTTACATTAGCGTACCAATTGTAAAACACAAAAGCAACATCATTATTTGGAAAATGAAATTTCATAATGTACTCAGCAGGTGCCTCATTTACTTCAACTTTCCATATATCTTGAAGCCCGTTAATTGCAGTATCGTCATCAAAATTACATCGATCAAATCCAGAATTGGCAAGATGTTCCTCATTTAAGTCAGTACCATACTCATTATCTAATGACTTATCTTCCAATCCCTATAAGTTAATAACAACAAAACCAATTTAGAAACCAAATAATAAACAACAAAAACACTAATTGTGCAATTTTTTTATAAAATATCTTGCTGTCAAAAGTGAACATAAAAAAGCTTTTATAATTGTGTCTTCCAATCCCTACAAGTTATTAACAACAAACAAAAAAAATTACAAACAGAATAACCAGCAACATTGAATCATTGTGTGTCAATTAATTAACAGCAGTTGTAAATGCAATTAGTTAACTTGAATTTACAATTAGTTAACAATAAAATTATTTTTCAAACAAAATAATCAACGACAACAATGTTGGAATTTTTAAAAGATAATGGAAACAAAATCATGGAAAAATTCAAGGGTCAAAATACACAATCAAGGAGAACTAACACAAATGAAGAAGATAAATGAGAATAAAAAAAAAACCTGGGTTGGATCAACTTCGTCATCGTTTGACCGTGAGACAGCGCGTGTAGCAGATGTGGCTTCGTCTTCCATTAGTAACAACAACAGAGATGAACAGAGTTTGTATAAAAGCAGCAATCGAACAGCAACAACAACCGCCGAGATCGGACAACAACCGCGCTTCGAAACGTGGCAACACGCAGCAACTAGAACAAGATTTGGTGGATACAAAAAGCAACAAAGACACCTAAATCAACGAAGGATTCAAGTTGTATTAGTGAAGAAAAGCTCCTAGCAATCTCCAATACCATATTAAGCCCAATTCACACACGTACAACACTTAATCATAAGATTTTGGGAAACAAGGAAATTGGGAAAAAGGGTTTGGTGGAGGGAATTAAAATAGAGGAAATTTTCTTACCTTAGCTTCCTACCACTTCCACCAATGGAGAGAGATCATCGGTTATCACATGCAAGTTTGAACTCACAAAAATGGAAGATTGGTGTTTAGTGCCATGGAGGAGATGCACGAGAGAGAAGAAGGACATGGGATTTTGATTTGTTTTCTTCCTTCAACCCATTTTCCCCTAAATCATATTGTGGTTAATTTGGTGAATAAGAATTTTTTTTCTTTTTAGGGATTGGATTCTAGATCTAGAAAAATAATGAATAGCAATTAAGTATATTGAAAATGAGATTGAGTAATGAGTGTTAGACTTTTCAACAGAGGAGGGTTTCTTAAAAAAAAAAAAAACAGAGGAGGGTAAAAAAATCAAGTATCCACCCATAAATGAATTAACTAAAACAATTGGGGTCAAATTATTATTTTTAATTAGGGTCTTAATTGAAATATCAGAAAACAGGGAGTACAGGTAATAAGAGAGGAGTACAGGTAATAACACATATAAAACAAAATTGGTCTAAGATGGAGAAATTTAACAATTTCCCCATGCTAAAACCTGCCACAACACGTATTAGTAAAAACAAATACATATAATACGAGTAAAATCTTTTACACGTACGACAATCACAAACGATTTTACGCAAGCCCTAATGTAAATGATGATTTTTCTTACCAATATTTTAAAATGATGGTTTTTTACCAACTTTTATTGAAGAGTTTTAAGCAATAGTTTTTAATGATAATACTATTATATTATATATGCAATACGAATACTATTTTTTTAGGGGTATACTATAAATAGATCTCCTTTCAAAAATAAATATATAAATCTATAAGGACATATAATATGTTATGAGAATTTTGTATGCGTGTGTCCTTGTTGTGAGGTGTACCGTAGAAGTTCCATTTTTAATAGCAAGATCAAGGTGACACAATTTACGAGTTACTTGAGATATAGGCTTGTTGTTCGTTCTATTAAGTATGCTTGAAGGAGCAAAATCAAGGAGACACCAATTTTGTTGTAGTTATAAATTGTAGATGGTTTTTGTCAAAATTATGTTGATTTAAGGATGATTATGTAGGATTGAATTCTCTCATGTGTGATTTTTGCATGAGAGAGTAAAGTGTAATATTCAATCATTCATATTTATTACATTTAAATTTTTCATGTGTTTATCTCTTTTTTTAAATGGTGAGAGATTGCATTTTTACATCTTATATCGTCAAAACAAACTTGCAAGAAGAGTGAGAACTCTATGAATGCAAATTAAAGGTTACTACATATAATTTATCTACTATTTGTCATTTCATAGAAAGTAGTCAAACATGGTTTTGCGTTTTTATTAAGATAAATTTTTCTCATTGGATTTTATAACAAAATAATAGCTATAAACTATGATTCTACAAGTACAATAATTTTTTTTAACAAGTACGATCATATTTTAGGTGGCATTTACCATGGGAAAGGTTAACCACCATGGGAAAGGTGGCATTTTACCCACAGCCGGCAGTGAAACAAGTTTGTAGGAGTTTTTTTTGGATTTTCAGCTTGGACAAACATAATTTTGTGCAATATTAAATTAAACTAACATTTGGATTACACCTCCCTGTTTACTTCTCAGACCACACTCACGTTTTTGTTCCTTCCTGCTTTGTATGTGTTGCTTTTCCTTACCTAGTTTCATAATGATTATGATGTCACTATTTTATTTTTTTTATAGATATAATACGATGTAGTTTTTTTTTTAAGTAATAATACGACGAAATGTTTTATAAATATAATACGATGTAGTATTAACAACCATTTTTAATATTTTTTTTGGTTTTTCTTTTTGATTTTTTTGGTTTAGTTTTATTTGGATTTTTTTTAATGATTTTTAGGATTAAATGTTTAATAAAAATATTAGCAATAGACCGTGGTCCGTACAGATTAAACGTCAAAGCGCGACTTATGCGTCAAATTATTGTGTTATAAATTCTCTTATTATTATTTTGAAGATACATAAGAAAATCAATTTAATTAATTAATTAGCGATTGACTGTTGTTTCATGTATAAATTGTACAACAATATTATCTACTGTTGTTTTCTAAAGCAATAGTTTTAATTTTTTTACAATTTTTTATCAATATTAAAAATTCTTGATGAAATGACGTTTATCAAATGGAGCCTTTTTAGTCATACGGACTTGTAATCTATTCGCTATAAGGGCTTATTTTCTGGTTCACATAAAGCTCATAAACACAATGCCCATTCAATAAAAAAAATCTGCTCAAACAAATAAACAATATTCTATTTACGTGTGGGGTCTGCATTTTTGTGATTTTACAAAAACAAAAAGTTTCCAAAGGGTAGCAAGTAATACATCTCAACCATTCAATTATTTTACTATTAAATCAATGGTGTAAAAGTCACTTTTCCCATGGTGGGAAAGGATTAACCCTTCCCATGGTAAATGCCACCCATGTTTTAACCATTCATTTTTTTCTTACATTAACTTAGTCTTTGAGATCCAAAACTAATGAAATTTAATCAAAGTCGAACCTGTTGACGATATTTGAATTCGACCCTAATATAAATAATCATATAAAGGTTTAAAACAAAAATTTATATTAAAAATACAAAATGTCTAATAATTTGTTGAACTGGCAAATTGTTTGCTAATATAGCAATGGAGCTGTTTTCCCTAAAAAAAAAAATAGCAACGGAGCTGTTTATGAGGCCTAATCTATGTGACAAAGATTTTGTTTGATAAAAACCTCTGGATAGCAGCTAGATGAGTTTATAGTTGATAACATTTAGTTTATGTTTTCAACAAAATATTTCTTGTTGTTTCAAGAAAAAGATGCAAAATAAATAAGAGTCTTGTTAATAAGTGTCCTAAAGTCATTGTTTAAGGAACTCATAAAAAGAAATTATGTCTTGAAAATATAAGTCAAACATTTGTTAAAGTTATAACCGTACAATTTTCAATGCAAAAATTGCTACTTTTAGATGCTTAAACAATGCCCTTAGGGCACTTGTTTTTTTTAGGGAACCAATATGACACTTGTTAACATTTTCCAATAAATAAAAGTATATTGATAAAAAATAATTAATGTAATTAAAAATATTAAATGAGTCTTATAAAAAGATTTTTTTCTCAAATGGATTTCATATTTAAGGATCGAAGGTCGTAATTTTCAAAAGAGTTTTGCTAACAAAATTACTATATGTTTCTTAAAAAAAATAAATTACTACATGTATTGTACAGTACTACATCCGTCCGTAATTATAAGATTTTTTTGAGAAAAACACTGAAATTAAGAAAGTTGATTTTTAAATTAATTTTGTTGATAATTGTTATTGTTTTACATGTTTACCCTTTATGAAAGAGAATTAATGGATGTTTTCATAGAGTATTTATTGCAAAAAATATGCAACATAAATAAGGATATAATGGTAAAGAAATAATTAATGTACGTTAAAATTTGAAAGGAGTCTTATAAAAAGATAAAAACAAAAAAAAATAAAATGATTAAAGATCTTATAATTAGGGATTAGGGATGGAGGTAGTAGAAATTATACATGGAATATGAAGATTTTTATACTTTTAAGAATTTAAAAACACAACTTTAGAAATAGAATGATTATATGTAGTTGTTAGGGAACATATTATCATTTTCCATTCATGAATTGTTGGATATAAAAAAAAAAATTCAAGAATTAAATGGGCGATTTGATAATTACTCTCTTCGTTCCATAATAACTGAGCCATTTATAAAAAAAAAGTGTCTCAAAATAACTGAATTATTTCACTTTTCAATACAATATTAATCACTTTTTTCCCTTTATAACTATAATTAATATTACTTTCATCATTCTCAATTCAATATATTCCACTTTGCATTTATGATAGTGGAGAATGCACCAATACTTAACAAGAACACTTAAGACAATTTTTCTCTCTCATTTATTTATACATTTGTCTTAATAAATGTGAAATGAGAAAGTAGTTCAGTTAATCCGGGACTGAGGGAGCATTCGTTTTTAATGCACTTAATTAAAAAGAAAAAATGGAATTAAATAGTAGGTGGTTGAATTTGATACGAAAGGATTTGGTAAAATCTCACAATGCATTCCTCCTGTCAATTGATTATTGATTCGTCCTTATATATATAAACTCAAACAGCTTCAGATTATGATTACTGTGAGAGTGTGCTGACTCAGCTTCTCGTGTCTGGTTCCAAACTGTATCATCCTTAATTTCTTCAAACCCCATTCCTTTCCTCTCCTGGTGGCACAACCAAACCAGGATGTCGCAGCTTTCTATTCAACGAGGTAAGTGGACAAATCAGTACTTAGTGATCGATCACCACTTTGAATTTCGATTCTGATTAAGAATTTTTTTTCTCTTTGTTTGCAGCAAAGAAGTTGAAGTCTTTGATGCCTCAGATCTCTGCTTTCGGAAGCTCCCATTTCTCAACATCGCCTCAACCATCTTCCACTGATCGCAATAAGAGGGTTCCCAATCTTATTGGGGGGAGGTTTCTTGACTCTAAATCATCAAATTTCATCGATGTTTTAAACCCTGTAAGTGTTTTTTTTTTCCTTCTTAAATACCGAGTTTACAGCTGTTATTTTGAGAAATGCATGCAGACTTCTAATATTTGTCTGATCGAACCATAGGCGACACAAGAAGTTGTTTCGCAAGTTCCATTGACTACAGATGAAGAGTTTAAAGCTGCTGTATCTGCAGCTAAGAAGGCATTTCCGTCATGGCGTAACACTCCAGTTACGACGCGCCAACGTGTTATGTTGAAGCTCCAGGAGCTCATACGCAGAGATATGGTGAGCATTTCACAACATTTTAGAAGATGCTTTACATACATAAATTCTTTTGAGAACATAGACACTCATGCAGTGATGCTTATTGTGAAAAGTTTTCATTATATTTCGACTTTGTTTTTAGGATAAACTTGCTCTTAATATAACCACCGAACAAGGAAAGACACTGAAGGATGCACAAGGAGATGTGTTTCGTGGTTTAGGTTGTTCTTTACAATACATTGCTGTATAACATTTTGTAGTGATATCATAATTATGCTCATAATTTTTGGCAATGTAATTATTGAATACTTTTAATTTATATCATTTAGAGGTGGTGGAACATGCTTGTGGAATGGGAACTCTACAAATGGGGGAGTATGTTTCAAATGTTTCACATGGAGTCGACACATACAGCGTTAGAGAACCAATTGGTGTTTGTGCTGGGATTTGTCCTTTCAACTTTCCTGCAATGATTCCATTGTGGATGTTTCCCATGGCTGTTACCTGTGGCAATACATTTGTTCTGAAACCATCAGAGAAAGACCCAGGTGATGTTGGCTTTCTATCAATAACCTTGTATTATTTTCTCAATCTGGAGCATAGTGTAACATTATAATGAAAAAAGGGACTCTAACATCGTTTTTCATTCGGAGCAAGCTTAATGCATTTTAAACAAACTTTGCTGTAGTTGGGTGCTATATCTTTACGCTAAACCACCTAGTGGGATGAGGCTTGGTTGTAATTTGATATTTGTTGTTTGTTCCAGGTGCTTCTATGATGCTTGCAGAATTGGCACTGGAAGCTGGTTTGCCTGAGGGTGTCTTAAACGTTGTTCATGGAACCCATGTATGCCATCATCTCCTTTTATATTAAGCTTTTTTGCTCACCTGTTTCTTTTGATACTCACTAATTAAATGTGCTCATGGGCTCTTTTTCCGTGTGGTGTTTTCATCGTATTTCAAGTTAAATGTGAAAGTTGTTCAAAGGGAAACAACTTATCAATTTATGATGTGTTAAGAATGAAATAATTGTGCTCTGTTTTTCTCACGGATTGATATCCTTGATTATTGGTGACAGGATGTTGTGAATGCCATTTGTGATGATGACGATATCAAAGCCATATCATTTGTTGGCTCCAATGTTGTAAGTTGTCTTATAATTGTTTGTTTTTTCACTTCTTTGATTTCATTGATTCCTCTTTTGTGACCTTAAACGCAATCTTGTCAGAAAATTGAATGATTTTTGCCGTTTGAATGTGCTTAGATAGAAAGATATATAGAAGAGGGCACGTGATTAACATGCCAAAATTTTGCAAACTATTACCCCCTTTTATGTTGTATTTTTAGTATAAACTTATCTGAAGTCCTTATTTGTATTAAAGGCTGGAATGCACATATATTCAAGAGCAGCAGCTAAAGGGAAGCGTGTTCAGGTAGGTGCAGTTCATTTTTCCTCCTCTCAGTGAAATTGGTTAATATAAACATGTAATGATATGAAGTTGGCCAATTAATAAAATTTGGTGTGCAGTCTAATATGGGGGCCAAAAATCATGCAATCGTCATGCCAGACGCAAATGTTGATGCTACTGTAAATGCTTTAGTCGCTGCTGGTTTTGGAGCTGCTGGGCAAAGGTGCATGGCTCTCAGCACAGTTGTTTTCGTGGGAGGTTCACAAGCATGGTATCGTACTCCATTCTGCTTCGACTGGTTTCCAATACGACGATTTCTGTGTTGGCTTTTTTTACTTGGAGCAATTTGAAGCTTCTGCTCTAGTTTGTTGTCCGAAATTGATCTAGATTTATTAAATGTGGAGAGTTTTTTCATTCTCCATAATCATATAGGGTGGATATTTTATCATAATTCCAATATTGGTATAATCAGTAAATTATGTCCTTCCGTTTAAAAAAAACAAAAGATTGTCTAGAGAAAATACCTTGTGACGGAGGTGTATGGATTCATTTTTATTTTTTTAATTTTTTTTTATCTTTTGGCCTTGGAAAATTGATTTTGATTATGAAAATTTAAATATTGTATCCTCCACAATATTTGTGCAGGGCAACTAAAATCATAGAGCGTGCCAAAGCTCTTAAAGTAAACGCTGGAACGGAACCTGATGCAGATCTTGGTCCAGTTATCAGCAAACAGGCTTGTTTACTCTCTCTGGTGTATCATTCAAAAATTATTTCTACGGCTATTCATTGAAGCACATTGAGTATATTTTAGCTATTTATGTTTCTTAAAATTCTTACCGGCTTCACAGGCAAAGGAACGAGTGCAGAAATTAGTTCAATCTGGGGTCGAAAGTGGTGCCAGACTACTGCTTGATGGAAGAAATATAGTGGTAGCTATTATACCCTTAATTTCCCTTTTCAACTGAGTTATTGTATTTTTTTGAAGAAAAAAGACAAACATATAGTGAGATAATCAAGCATTTTATTGCGTATAAATTGATTCACTAGGTAAAGAAGCTCAACTGAAAAATAGCATATATGAACGAAAAATGCCCCAATGCGTTAGATACATGGTTTAGAATAGCTTTTAGATCCTTGTTTTCGCTCCTTTGATTATGTGTCCGTCAGGATAAGATAAAATAAAATCAATCATGCTAAACAGGAAAGTAAAATAGAAAATAGTAGGAAATATGATTTGATGCATAACTTTATTCTACAAGCTAGAACAGTCCTTGAGTAGGCCTTTGTTTTCCCATGTAATGGTAGATTATTTTGATTTGTGTTATTTTTTCCCCATTTCTTCTGCCCAATTTTAAGGATTGCTTATCAGTTCATACGTGCATGACAAATAGGTCCCAGGATATGAATCTGGCAATTTTGTTGGCCCCACCATCTTATCAAATATCACTGCCGACATGGAGTGCTACAAGGTATTTTCTTACCAATCTCAAATCTCAAGGTTTCTACTGAAAGAACTCCTTCAGAATAGAGTTGATGTTTATATATATTAAATTTGACTGTCTTTAACATGACACACAGGAGGAAATTTTTGGCCCAGTTCTTCTTTTCATGGAGGTGTGTCTTTTTATTTCATCCTTAGTATCTTATTTGTTTTCTCATCAGATGAGACAGACATTTGTGTTGGATGCTGATACTTGTTTTTCCTGTTTTGTTTTTATCTTCAGGCTGATAGCTTGGAAGATGCCATAAACATTATCAACAAAAACAAGTATTTATCAAATACATGGATATTGTCATTGCCTTATGTTAAACAGCTGTATATATTTATTTCTTACTCTTATCATTTCCAACAGGTATGGAAATGGTGCTTCTATATTTACTACTTCTGGTGTTGCTGCTAGGAAATTTCAGACTGAGATTGAGGCTGGGCAGGTAAATTTTTACTACTTCTTGGAAGGACATTAATGAATGATAATGCTGATAAATTTCAATAAGTATATGCATTAGGAGTTGTTATTTGTCAACCAATCATATTGCATTATGACATGGATTAGTTTCTCTCTACCACAAATAGCATAATGTATTGTATAGTGATAATGATACTCATTATGGATCTTGGACCAGGTTGGCATCAATGTTCCTATTCCAGTTCCTTTGCCGTTTTTCTCATTTACTGGCAACAAGGCATCATTTGCTGGCGATCTCAATTTCTACGGTAGAGTGATTTCTCCAAAATCTGGCTTGTCTGCAATCATTTAATATTTGTTTATTTGTTTAAATACATTGGAAAGGGGGGAGTTGTTAATAGTAAAAAGTAAAAACAGCCTTAATGATCATTTTACAACCGTTGGTGAAGGGATTTGAATTTTGTTCCTTAAAGTTACAAGTCAAACTCTTACCACTATGCTGACACATCATGGACATCAATCAATTACATGTTATTGTACAATCATTTATCAATTACATTCTTTAAGAGTTCATTTTTCTTATGATATAATGTAGGCTATAGTGTTTGATTTGAATTGTTGAATTGCAGGCAAAGCAGGGGTTAACTTTTATACACAGATCAAAACAATAACTCAGCAGTGGAAGGATTCAGTTGGTGGTAGCAAGATTAACATGGCAATGCCAACCTCTCAAAAATCTTGATCACCAGAAAGTCTTGTGTATAATTTTTTCTATTTTGGAAACTTTGTACTCTTCAATAAAATGTCATAGGCCCCTCTCGTTGTACATTTTCCATTTTTTCCCTGCTTTTAATCCCCAATTCCTTATTATATTTTCCAAAATGAGGGTTTATATTTTAGGAGCCGAATCCATGAATAATACATCCATCCACGTTTACCTGTACTATAAATTGCTTCAGGTTTAACTCGAAAGTTAATATAGAAATAACTAAACTTCAAAAGTTAAGGATTTAAAATAACATTAGACCATCTCTAATAGAATATTAGGATATTTTTTTTAACATGCCAAAATGAGATATATTAGCACACCATAGGTAGCCTATCCCGCACAAGGTGTGCTAAAAAAGAAGGCTACCTAGAGATAAAACACAAAAGTCCAGAAGTAACGCAACAACAAAAATGAAAGCGAAGTTAATCATATTTGCCTTTAACCACAAAAATGATTGCAGCTTAACTTTGTGAAGCATGTGATGCACATCAACGTCGTTGTTATTGAAAAATATTGTTATTCCTTGCTTTCCAGATTATCCAAACACACGGAAATCATCACCTTCAGAAACGAATGAGTGTACCGAAGGAACCCTGCTAATTGACCTAACTAAACAAAATGGTCTTCAGAATATTAGGATTCTTAATATGGGTTATTAGCTTTAAAAAACTTGTTAAACTTATTAAGCATTTGAAAAGAATATAACGACTTTCCAACTGTAAAATTGAAACAACCTTCAAGAGATTACATTTTCTAAACTCACTTTAAAAATATTATTATCAAACATGACTCAACTTTTTAACCTCACTCTTTCAAATTAATTTTTTTAGGGGGATTTAAAATTAATTATTTGTGTCAATTGTGTCAATTAATTCTTCCAAAATTTAAGATAAAGGATAAAGGGACAACTAATAGCAGCGACTGTCATCCTTTTTGCTAGTTTTATTTATTTTATTTAAGTCCACCTCAGGTAACATATTTAAGATTGAACACAACTATTTGGTACAAAATATTTCATACCAACCCCAAGGGTGCAAAAATATTCTTGAAAGGTCTTTCCTTTCTCAGACTGAAATACCATAATCACTTAATTTTTCATCTATAACAAATAATTGTACAGAAGCTGCAGAAAAGAGCAACGACCACAGACCAGATGACCAAACTATTAGTATTCAATAGAAAAAGGGTTTCATGCAAATAATTTCAAAACTATTAGTATTAAGCATTTCCATTTAAAAGTTCTCTGCAGCAATGTAATGTACACCTGGTATATCAACATGAGTCAAGGAGGCTTGCTACCCCGACTCCCTTTCAATTTAACTTCAAGCAATGCCAATGTCCTTAAAGTTATTTAAACTATCAACATTGCTTTGCATTTTAGCCAAATGCTTCTTCCCATTCATGTGAGAGACCACATTGGCCTCACTAAGAAGGACAACATCACAGACTCTACATATTGATTTCGAATTATGCATCCTAACAGGCTCAGACTGATTCTTTTGAACCTTATCATCCATCACTACTGTTCCCTTCAATCCTTTCTTAAGAATATTATCTCCATTCTTAACATTGGAATTGAACTTATTGCTAACATTCTTCTGTTTCACCTCATCTTTGGACTGATAGATGTTCAGCTTCTGTGGAGCAGGTTGCTTCTTTGCTTTCAAAGCAGCTTCACAACTATCCCTGTGTTTCCTCCCATTAAGATGGGAATTCAAGGTTATCTTGCTCGAAGTTGTTACCGAACACAAAGCACAAGTCCACTCTTTCTGCACTTCCCTCTGCGTAGAACTCTTAAGATTCTCTTCACCAGATTTGTCGCTCTTTGCCGTTCCTTTAGTTTCCACTGTGGCTGATGATGCATTTTGACTTGGTGCAATTTTAGGCATGACAGGAATATACTGCAAATGGTAAAAATAGGATCAATATATATCACACAAATACAGGAAGTGTGGGTAAAAATAGTCAGTCATATATGTGATTGGATAAAATTTCAAAGAAACTCTTCGCGCTGATTCATGCAAATGCTGTCAAAACTAATAGGAGAATGGTGTTTATAATGAAGAACAATTACACACGTTAATACGAACACGCATGATTGTTCTATACCTCAGTTTTTTCTGTACAATAGCAAATTAAGAGTTTGTTGACTCCTTAAAACATTTACACGGAGTGATTCTTGCCTTTTGTTATAATTATTTGTCATACCAAATAGCAATACTCAAACTAATAAAGCATTTTCCATTTAAGAATCAGCAATGTTTTGGTACACTTAATATCAGTCAAGAAGCTTGCTACCCCAATTTGCTTTTCAACTTTCAAGCAAAATGTACCTACGCTATGGTTATCAAAACTATCAACTTTGAATTTTGGACAAGTGCTTCCACCCATTTATGTGAGATGCCATATACTCCTCACTTGGAAGCATAACATTGCAGACTTTACATATTAATTTGGAATTAATCATCCTAAAGGGCTCTGAAAGGTTCTTCTGCGAAGCA
>Ga0315915_1007766_pt1 | contig 12733 bp, 4 predicted proteins | sample MpolbnodulesMG_FD_207738 | JGI IMG/M metagenome (GOLD analysis project Ga0315915, IMG submission 207738) | Medicago polymorpha root nodule microbial communities from Los Angeles, California, United States - branched nodules | ecosystem: Host-associated > Plants > Roots > Nodule | place: USA... | reverse complement strand
AGGGTGGGGGGAGGGTGGTGAGGCGTGGAGGTGGAGGCGGAGGTTGTTCGTGTGGGAGGAGGAGATGGTGGGGGAACTCATTTTACTGCTTGCTCATGTTACACTGCAGGTCAATAAGGAAGATAATTGGCTTTGGACTTTGGAGAATTCTACAACCTTCACTGTTCGTAGTCTCTGTCATTTTCTTACTATACAACCATAGGTGGATCTTCCAGTTGATGCTTCTTCGATTTGGCATAAGGATGTGCCTCTCAAGGTGGTGTTGTTCGCTTGGCGTTTGTTTCGGGATAGGTTGCCTACAAAGGACAGTCTTCTCCGGCGAGGTGTTATTAACCATGATTCTAGGACGTGTGTGGTAGGGTGTGACCTTGTCGAAACGTCTTCTCATTTATTTTTACATTGTAATATCTTTGGTTCAGTTTGGCATTCGATTTACAGTTGGATTGGTGTCTCAGTGACCAACCCTTTTTATGTGCCTGATCATTTCCACCAGTTTAGCTTCAGTAGTGGAATCGGGAATAAGCGGCGATCGTTGTTACAGGTTATATGGTTTGCAACAGTTTGGGAAATCTGGAAGGAACGAAACAATAGGTTGTTTAAAGGCAACGAATGCCCCGTTCTTCAAGTGGTTGATAGGATCAAGGTCATCTCCTATATATGGTTGAAGGAGAAGTACATTACTCTTCCCTTCAATTTTCATGGCTGGTGGCTTAGTCCGTTCACCATTTTGGGCATAGGCTAATAGTTTTTTTCAAGTTGCATTTCTTTTCTTGTTTTGTCTCCCATTGTAATTATTGTTCAGACATTGTTGTTCTTCCCTGGTACACCTTGTGCCGGGAATAACGCTTTCTTGTGTTAATAAATTTCATTTTAGTCTCTTCAAAAAAAAGTTGTTAAAATATAAAGACTAAATTGATAGTGAGTGGTTAAATATCAGACCCTTTTGATAGTTCAATAGAATCGATGACATTTTTAAGATATTCGGAAGGTTATTGACTTGGTTGAGAGTTGTCAAAATCTCCCTAGTTGAAATTTTTCTTTTGATCGGCAATACTTGGGAAAAATACATTTATCTTCCTTAGGCTTTATCTAAATGTAACACATACTCACTATTTTCATGCTCATCACATGCCTCTCTCATTCCGTCGATTTTATTTTTCAAAAAGCAACTGTTAAAAACCTTGTTCTCCCTTAGAACTAGACTAGATGTTGCACACATGCCCTAAACTAACTTTCTTAAAACATACATCATAAGTATATTGAACAGGTCCATGTCCACATAATTCATTACTTGGAATAAAAAAATCTAGTACATGTCTAATCAGCTCCATGTCCATTGTTCTTTCAACACGCTTAATCTATGAATAACAAGACACTTCTTTCTTAAATTAAGTGTATTTTGATGTCGCGAGCAAGCGTTTGTTTCCAACACCGATATATATAATTACATTTAATTATGTGATTTTCTCAAATTTTTATCAATGACGTTGTGTCAATGTTTGTACTGTGTTTGGTGTCCATGTCTGTTTCGTGTTTCTGAGCACAAAATTCATTAAAGTGTTTGTTTTGATTCCATGTCCACGTAATTAGGGGTTGTAATATGCGGTGTTATGTGAGTATCATACTTACTAAAAAAATAAAATCTTCCGCTTCAATGAATCATGAAAACTCGTCAAATATCGTCGTTTTAAATTTTAGATTTACTAAGAACCCATGTATTTTTTATTCATGAAAAAAAAACAAATATTTTTTATATATGTGATTTCTCTAAACTACCTTTAACGATTTTTGAAATTTCAAAATGGGGTCTCTCAATCTATGAATTTTGAACCTATGTCCAAAAAATATCATAAAGCTACGTCTTTTTTTTTAGCGAACGAAATGAGATTTCAAGAGATAAAGGCGGTATAACCGACAAAACAGCTAAAACCACAAATCAAATACAAATGAATGGGTATTATCGTATAAAGAGAAAGATCAAGTCATGCCTTGATTGGGTATCGCTGACCCATTTTTGTTATACGGGTGAAAGAGAAGGACATGAACTTTCATTTTTTGTTTTAAATTTAACGGAGAAAACAAACAATATTAAGAGAAGAGGGATATTTCTACATATTTCATTGGAACTTAGGGGATGTAAGTGCCAATTTTTAAATAGACTTCTTTCGAAGGTAAGTGCAATATCTCCTATTTTTTTAGATTATCTAACTTATATGTAATATAATTATTTAATTACTCATGATTTTTTCTTTAGAATTAAAAATGTTTATTTAGTAGTGTTAACAATTATTTTTATTTTAAAATTACTTATTTAATTTTTTTATTAATTTATTGCAAAAATAATTTGAAGAAAACGTAATTATTTCTATTGTGAATTTGAGCAAATAAATCACGCCAATAAAACTTAGATGTTTAGAGTAAAGGAAGTAGTAATTAATGAGCAAAGTAGTCTTAAGCAACAACAAAACAAACATATATCTAAGTGCGAAGAAACACCATAAGCATACTCAAAGCAACAAACATAAGAAAGAGGAGAAGTAAAACAACAAACCAATATTGTTTACTCCTAGGAAGAGAGTAACTTTATAATCCATTAAGTTACAAGAAATTAGCTTAAAAGCTCACAAAGAACAGACTTTAATTTCTACCCATTTATAAGTCACCCACACTCGCAATGAATCATATGAGAAAATACTAAAGGAAGCTTTTTTTCCATCAATTCTCTAATGAGATATGACTACCTAAGGTGTTTACAAATGTTTCCCAACCCAAAAGAACATCTCACCAAAGACACACAATCCCAAAGTTTCCTCCTTTGATTTCTCAAGTTTCTCTATCTTGAAGCTCACTCAAAAAATTGAAGAATGAGCCATTTTATACTGCTTAGGTCTCGAGGAATTGTGTCATGATTCCTTGCCATCGTGCCACAATTAGCAAGTTCACACAGTACGAACTGATCGTTATCTAATAATCGTGTCATGATTTCATGCACACGCGCCACGATATTTTCAATATAAGTATAATTTATTACAATATAAAAGTGCAAAATATCTATACCTATAATTTTTCTTTAAAAGGATTTATAACTATAATTGTAATCACAATTTCATAAAAATTATTATTTGTAATTTATATGCATTAATGCAATAAAAGGGAGCAGGTAGATGGGTACAAAGTGTCCGTCTAAACGCTAGTCATAATTATAATACGAGCATAAAAAAATTATATTTTACTTTTAATTTAAAAATTTAAGTGTTAAAGATGTTATTTAAAGAAAGAGAAAAATTGGTATATCATTAAGTTTAAATTGAAAAAACAATTTTTAGCATTAAGTAAATCATACATAATTGATTCTCCTTCATGCAGTTCAATCACAAAGAACACCACAAAAAAAAAAATGTAACTACCATTGTATCTTATTAAGGAATGCATTATCTATTTTTTCATGAATTCAAAACGACTTTTTGAACCACCATAAAGTGTGAAAATGAACATTAAGAGGATCGTGTGTGTGGTAAGGGCGCTAAAGCCATTACGTTTGGCCCCATAAGTCACATTACATAATATGAACTAAGGACAATGCTATCCATTTCAATGTCATTTTGATTCATTTTCATATGCATAATATTATTTTCTTGTTATTATATTTTACTTTATTATTGTTGTTGTTGTCGTCGTCGACATCATTAGCTTATTTTAGTTGATAGTTATCAAGTTCGCTATATTAGTCTGCAACAACAAAAATCATTCATTCTCTGTCTTCATCTTTTATTTATTTTTCTTAGTTATATGTTTTGAAAATATATATTTTTATTTTGAAAACATTCATACCTCTTTTTTTTGTTAGAAATATATATAATTTTTTATAAATTTTTTAGGAACAAACATATGTGTATTTCTTAGGTGATTTCCGCATGGTTTATAAATAAACTACTCATGATTTTCTCAAATTCACAATCTTTACAATGTTTATTATAGTCACGTAAAATTTATTTTTAGTTAAAAACCATAAAAAAATAATATAAAAATACACATAAGTTTTTGTCCTAGTTTTGTCCTATGGAGTAGTGAAGCTTCACATTTAGCATGTTCAAACGGGTCTCTTGTATTCACATACCCATTTTAGTATTACCGTTAAATAAACATCTCATCTTTTCAACCCATTTCCTTAAAAAAATTCTAAAAATAACGTAGTATCATGACATTTCAATAAAATTCATTTATATTAATACAATTTATTAAGTAACCTCTATGAAAAAAGGAAAGAGCTTGCAAGGCCACCATTTTTTATATGCGCCTAGTTCTTTTACTCCGTAATTGGGTGCCTATTTAGCTTGATAATAAATAGACGAAACATCCAGAATTATTTACGTTAATAAGTTTTAGTTTTTTTTAGAGAATAAGTTTAAAATTATTATAAGTAATTAATCATAATAATGATATTAATATGGGTGTCAAAAAAGTGATTTAATAATCTTTAAAAGTTTATGTCAAACCAAAGTTTAGATTATTCAATAATTAAAATGAAGTATTTTTATAACACAAGTTTATCGATTATCCATTTTTATAACTATTGTGAAGTATTGGGTCTATAGTGTTTACCTTTTTTGAACTAGATGAAAAATAGTAATACTTATCTTGCAATTTAATGAAATATGACCGAGTCTTTGGTCAATCGAGATTTGGTGAGAAGTGTTGACCAATAAAGTAGTTACCAATGCGAGAGATAAGATGTGGAGTAAAATTGTGAAGCATAAGGTTGTGTGGAGAGGCAATAATCTTGAGTTGGGTATCATCTATCGTTAGCAAAATGCAAAGGTAATAGAAAGATGTATTAACTTTCTTTTGAAAAAATAAATAAAAAACAACAAGTTATGTAATGTTGTTAATAACAAAGTAGCCATATTTGGAAATATATGAAAATGAAGCTATTGAAGGAAGTCTGGTTTCATCATTACTTCCATGTTATATTGTAAAATTCATTCTAAAATAAATAAAGACGTTGTTATTATAAAAAAAAAAACTCATATTATTACTCATTTTACTGTTATGTTATATGTTGTCAGTGTATGCAAATTAAATGGATTTTAGAATAATTTGTAATTTTCTCCTCAAAAAATAGTCTGTAATTTATTTAACCTAAGAATGAAAAAAAAAAAGTTAACCTTTTACGATAAACCATGGTTAGGCCGGTTGTTATTAAGGTTTGAATGTTTTCTAATCAAATGAAGCATATTGAGACCATTCTTATAATTCGATGGGTAATGGTTAGATCTTTGGTCAATAAAGATTTAACCTATTTTTCTAATAAGATGAAGTGTAATTATCAAGACATTTTATTTTCTGTAATAAGATGAACTATTGTTAGGTTACTGGTCAACAAAAGTTTCTCGTTTCTTCCAATAAGTTACGGGTAATAAGATTATTATTTTTTTAGAATCGAAGAACTACAATGAAGTCTTTTGGTCTATAACGATTTGCAGTTTTTTTATTAGACGAAGATTTGTAATACACATCTTGTAATTCAATGAACTGTGGTTGATTCTTTTATCAAAAAAGATTTTACCTTTTTTCTAAGTAGATTAATATAACAAAATTTTCTTCTATGAGTACATACTTGGCCAGTAAATTTTTAACTTTGTTCTTATAGAAAGATATTTCTTTTGACCATGTTAATTTTGACTTGGTCATTGATCAATAAAGGTTTGACATTTCTTTTAAGGAATAAACATTTTTCAATTAATTAATAGGGCTAAACCCTAACATCGCCAACAAGAAACAATCTACTGAAATTCTTTAAGGAAAGACAATAAAGTTCCAACTATTCAACGAGGTGAAGAAACAAAAAATAAAAAATAATATCAGAAGCCCAATAAAAATGTATCAAATTTAACCCATACTTGGCAAATACAAACACTACTTCGTTTGCTTCACAAAATCACACGATTCAAAGAGTATTGATCGAGTTGACACAAGATATAAATAATTTGTTTTGATAGTAAGAAACAAAGATGGCCTTGTGTCATCGTCATCTAATACCAAACTCACTCCAACCTTATAAACAGACTTAACGGGGACTTCCTATGAGGATGCCCATCCCAAAGTTTTGAAGTCAAATATACTTAATTTTAAAGTCTTGTAAGTTATTTATAACTTGAAGAACTCGATACATGTATTGCATAACACCAAGACTTATCTCATACCAGAAGCAACTCATTGAACATGCTTCGATTTTCAAGGATCACTCATATTTATGGTAAACTTCACACCTAACTCATAAAAAAAAAACATTTATATGTATACACCTTTTTTTTTTACACAAATTCAACACTTCATTTTTCTATATATCTATTTTTCCATCACATCACCAACTTATCACATTTATCACAGTGATAGATTATTTTTGATTTTTATAAAAAGACTCCAATATTGTATTATTAGTATAATGATGGATGGAATCACTTGATTCATATGATTTTTTGGTTTGAGGGTGAGCTGGTATTTTGGCAGGTAGAGGTGTTGTGTGTTATTTGGGGTTTGAACAACTAATTATGAGTTAAGTAATGTAAGAATAATATAGAAAATTGAAAAAGAAAATGTCGTCACAACTGAGAAATGGAATGGCAAAAGGAAAGTGGTGAGTCCCATTGTTGAGTTGGATGGATCGATCTTGAGCGTCCATTGTTTACACAACACAACACAACACAAGGTGGGTTTGGTGCGATTGCTGCTGCTGCTGCTAGTGCGAGAAACTTTTTCTTTTCCATTTTCGAGAATTAACAAAGCCTTTCCTTTCCATTCAGCTATCTATCTATCTATCTGTCCGATCCTCGCTCGCTCGAACTCGAACTCGATCATCACTGGTTTGCTTTGCTTTTCACACCTCCACTTCAATTTTTATATTTATTTATTTCATCCAACTTTAGATAGATCCAATCCTTGATCAAGATTACCGATCTGAGGTTCTAAACACCTCAATTCAATTCAATTCAATTTCATAATCCGATGTTATTATTATTATGAGAGATATGCTCAAGAGTGGGAGTCTTTCCCGTAATTCTACTGGCAGTACCAAGTCATCTGCGGCATCAGCAGCCGCTGCACTCAGACTCTCATCACCTCAACAATCCTTCAGACGATTAGGACTGTGCTCTCAATTATCAACTTCTGGTGAACATTCTTCTCCTATCGTCTTCCCCGAAAAACGCAGCAAACTCAAGGCTGGAAAGAACAACAGTAGTGATCATCAGGCACCAAAGAATTTTGAGCATAGGATTGATATACCAGGTGGAGGTGATGAAAAATCTGATTTGTTAGGTTATGTGGTTTTCTCTGGCAAATTGGCTTTGGATAAGAGGAAGATTTCTGTAAATAATAATAACAAAACTGATGCTCAACAACAAACTTCTTTTGATACTACCAATCAAGCTGCTGTCGATGCTAAATTAACAAGCAAAGCTTTACTTTGGGGATCTCATGTGCTTCGCCTTGATGATGTTATCTCGGTAATACTAATACATTGCTTTTATGTCAGATTACTTGGATAGACAGCTTATCTGCATCCTATAGCACAAACGTATAAGCTATTTCTATAGCAAAAGATAATATGAAGTTAAGCTATAAATTGTTTTCATAAGCTATCCTGGAGAGCTAATGAAAATAAGCTGTAAACAGTTTATGACTATTTCGTAAGCTGTTTTTGAAAGTTCTCTCGAACAATCACACAAAACTTATGCTAATAGATAAGCTCAAATAAGTCAATCCGAACAGCCTCTAGATGGATGGTTTAGTACTATTGTGATAAACTAAACATACTTTTTTTAGGTTACAGGGAAACAAAAGATATGACTGATTGGTTTTAGTACGTGATGTGTTTCTTCAAAACAGGTTTCTTATCATGCTGGTCTCAAACATTTCACAGTGCACTCGTATCCGATGAAAAAGGCTTCATGTGGTCTTTCTTGTTTTATAAAACCTCGAAGGAGTCGCAAGGATTTCCGTTTTGTGGCTTCTACAATAGAAGAGGCAATTCAGTGGGTTGGTGGATTTGCTGATCAACATTGTTTCATTAACTGTCTACCTCACCCTTTAGTGTCTTCCAAGAAGCAAGCGTCATCGGAATTATTTCAGACAGATACCCCTCCTGAATTGCTCTTTAGATGTAAAACTCCGCCTAAGATGCTTGTAATTTTAAACCCACGCTCAGGCCGAGGTCGCTCCAGTAAAGTTTTCCACCGTGATGTGGAACCAATATTCAGGGTATGTTACACTCCATCCCCAATCATGTAAGCTGTGTGTATGCTTCTTGTTATGGCCATCGTTGTGATGGTATGTTATGCATATTTGACGCCATCTTTGAATTTGGTGAGGAAGTCAAAAGCTGCAAGACTGATAATTATAGCAATATATGATATATCTATATTATGTCAAATTTTCAATTTCTGTCAGCATATTGTTCTTTCATATGATTATCTGTATGTCGCTTAAGTTTTTGATTTCAATACTGCAACCGTTATAGTTGAGAGCTACTTGCATTGCTTTATCTGTATATAAATATATACTATGCAAGAGGAAAGATACTAAAGCAACTTGTGGCTTAATACTTCGACAGCTTGCTGGGTTTAGATTGGAGGTAGTTAAAACAACATCTGCCGGTCATGCCAGAAACCTTGCATCAACTGTAGACATCAGCACTTGCCCTGATGGTAAATTCACTGTTCTGTAGTATGGATGCATGTTTAGTTATACTCCCTCTATTTCAAAATAAGTCATTTAAGGTTTTTATACAATAGAATTGTCAGAAGACATGCACTTATATTATACTAACCTTATTAACTATTGGTGTGTTTCCCACCATCATATATGTGGAATATAATGCTTTGAGAGCAGTCTACATATCAATATTAGAGGGCACAGTTGGAAAAAAGTTATTAATTCTAGTTTGAAAAGTGAAAATGACATACATTTATTTTGAAACAAATTTTCTTTGATTAAGTGTCACTCATTGTGAAACGGAGGGTGTAGTTTTCGTTAGTACTCTTTTAAATGTTTTCTTTTCTCATATTTATATCTCTTTCTTATTCTTGAAATCTGTACCTCTTTCAGGAATCATATGTGTTGGCGGTGATGGGATAATCAACGAGGTCGGCACACTATTTTATTTATTTAGTGATTTACTCCCTGTACTGCTGGCTTGGCTTGTTCATTTAAAATACCGTCTTCTTTCTTTATTGCTTGTTTTATCTCCTAGGTCTTTCATATATTGTCTTGACTGGAAAATACAGAATGACTATCCACACTGAAAAGAAAATACAACGATATTCCATGCAATGATACTCTTGATCTCTATCCTCTTATATCTACACAGATCATAACATTACAGAATTTCAGCACCCTCCACTGCCCTGCCAAGCGCCTAGGTGGCAGTTAGTTAGCAGTGGTCACAATGTATCCCTTCCCAATTGGGTCTTTGACTTCCCACGGTCCATATTTTAGCAATATGAGGCTTGCTATTCAAGAGGAGTAAAGTAGAATTAATAATCTTAAGCAGTTGAATTACTGACAATCGCTGTAAAAGTTTGCCTTAGGGCTTCATATTAGGTTTTTAGTGGATCATTGTTTCTTCTTTTATTTTTTTCTCTGTTGCACTTTTCCTACCATTAAGAGAAGAGTACATAGCTTTTATTTCTAAGCATTAAACAATGATCCAGGGGAGTTTTTTGGTCGAGTAAATTGGATTCAGTTAGTGACCTCGGAGATTGTTGAAATTACAGCAATCTCCAAATTTGGCTGAATTTGGATTGGAGAAGAATTTACAAACGTGCACGTTGGACTGAAAAATCCTAAGTCTCCATTCTCCTATCTAAATCTCAGGAGAGGTGAGTCTTGTTAGGAAAGCCTATAAGAGATTTGAGTTTCTTACCAAGAAAATACAGGATCCTTAATGGGATAAAAGCCTCATATGGCAGGTAACGTAGATGATGAAACCTCACTGAACGTTATTTGGTCATTTAAGAGATTGTCCAATTTAAAGAGCTATCTTTAAGAAATATCGTTCAAAAAGTCCTTCCTCTAGATGGATTTTTTTTGGAAAAAAAATTCTTCGTAAAAGCCTTGGTAATTTTTTTTTGTTGAAAATTCGGTATCTGTTCCACGGATAACCTTGGTAATTTTTAATACATATAGAGAACTCCAGATAATGGGATAACGCTTTGCTGATACTGTTGTTTTTGTATGAAAAGGATACATGAGTAGTTGATAGATAACATAACAGAGACAAGAAAGGCCCCAAAGATAGGAATAAGTTTCAAATCTTAATATTAGATATTTGAGTCATCATCTGAATTGAAATATTTTGGCCTGTGGATTAGCACCCAATTAATTGAGGGCCTGCTAGGAGACTTGACGACTTCCAAAATCATAGAAAAAAAATCCCTTTATCCTAGTTTAACCACTATTAGCCGCATTGATTTTCAAATCAGAGATTACCTCAAAGAATCTAAGAATAGAAAGAACATTAACAAAACTTCGCTTTCCTCTTTCAATAAGAGGATAATATTATTTGCAAACTGTGGGTGAGAGACCATGACCTCATCTTAGCCTGCTTTGCTGCCCTTGATCTCCCTTTCGAAACCTCTGGAAATTGTTCAATCGAAAACATGTACTACTAGAATTAACAAGAATGAAGATAAAGAATTCCTTGCCTAAATCTGTAACATCAATATATTGCATATCATATCATCATTTTCTAAACATCACTATAAATAAAGAATTGTTCGTTTCACAACAATTCTTCTGTTTCACCGTTACTCATGAATATTTTTCAAAAAATACAATGTCGTTCATTATTCCAACAAATCTGGTGCATTTCACTCCCCGCAATTATTTTTTAAACAAGCATACTTTAAGGCTGTGTTTTTTTCGCATATATTGAACACACACACACATAGACTCATTATATACATGCCGTTGATGATGGGCAAGTTTATTTGTAGGTTGTTAATGGTCTACTTAGTAGAGACAATCAAAAGGAAGGAATATCTATACCTATTGGAATTATACCAGCTGGTTCTGATAACTCATTGGTATGGACTGTTCTTGGAGTTAGAGATCCTGTTTCTGCAGCAATGGCTATTGTGAAGGTAGCATTTTTTGTTTTTCTTCTCTCAAATATTTGACGAGAATCCAGGAATGTGAATTGAACTATTTTAGAAAGAAAAAAATACACTGCTAGCCTTTTTTTTTTTTTGTTTTTTTTACATCAATGTTTTGCCTCTGCCAGATTGTCTCTGTGTATGTATATATATATATAGAAAGATAAATAGTAAGAAAGTGAGTTGCACAAAATGTGATGAATATATTCTAACCATTTGATCATGCTCGGTTTTTTTCTTTCTCAGTTTTGATTCTTATTTATTTTTAAATTGAAAAACAGCTGCACCATGTCGTCATCGATTCGTGCTGATGCGTACTAAATAGCAAACCTCTTATTTTTCCTACTTAGTACACAATTGTTTGTCTTTTATAATCAGCTGTTCATTCATTCATTATAACAGTAGATTTTTTGGCCAGTCTGTAATTTTTTTTAATGATGTGCTGCATCTTTTTATATCAATTTACTTTAGCATTATCAGCTTATTGAATAATGTTCAATCGATTTACTTTAGCACTATCAGCTTATAGAATAATGTTCAAGTTAAAATCAAACCGGAAAGCAGTAGGAAGCATTAGAAGTGGGACTTGCTATGACTGTGATTCGTTGTTCCCTTAAGTGTGTATGGAGTGGGTAACATTCTCCTTCTAGTGCCCTTAATAAGGTCCGTTTTGCCACATAATGTAAATAATAGGCTTACTGAAGAGAACAACATGTATAAAAGAATCGGTCAAATATTTACTTATAGTAGGAATATATTAATGCTCTGGGATTTCTTTTATACTTTATTTGGACCACTACATATCATTATTTGCTCTTGAGTATATATGAAATGTGTAGTGAATGAACTAAAGATGATGTGGTTTACACTTCATTTTTGGTAGAATAGATGGCCATTTTTTTATTTGAATGCCACTTTCACTCATGTCAACAGTTATGTAGATTTATTGATATCGCTGATACTTCAGAAACACTTGCAGTTACTTTATATACTAATTCAATTTATTGGTTCAGGGGGGCCTTACTGCTACAGATGTCTTTGCTGTTGAATGGATTCAGAATAATAAAATTCACTTTGGATTAACAGTCTCATATTATGGTTTTGTTAGTGATGGTAAGTCAATGACATATACAACCATTTTTATACTGCTTGGTTTTTAGTTACCTGCTGGTTTCTTGTTTCTCACTGCCACAATTTTTTAGCAACCATGTATTAGCTCTTAGGTTCATATTTTGCAGACTATGTCTTCCTTGAGAATATTTAGCCATAATTAGCCTTATAGTTGAAATGTCCAAGAGCCAATCATTGCAAGAGCTTAAGGACTCCTCAAACAATAACCATCTAGAATTGTAGTGAATACAATGCTCAGGCCCACCCTAACCATGTGTTGAAATTAAACTTTTGCTGAAAAGAATTGGGTCTCTTCTCTAATTTAGAGAACATGTATTATTTAATTAAAGCTGTTTTTTAAAAGGTCGTAGGAACTTCTGGTAATAAGCAGGGTAGTTGTATGGACTAATGTTAGGAAGTAGTAATAACGTGGGTCAAGGGCGGGGACTGAAGAAATTGCTCGTAAGAAT
>Ga0315915_1007765_pt1 | contig 12733 bp, 6 predicted proteins | sample MpolbnodulesMG_FD_207738 | JGI IMG/M metagenome (GOLD analysis project Ga0315915, IMG submission 207738) | Medicago polymorpha root nodule microbial communities from Los Angeles, California, United States - branched nodules | ecosystem: Host-associated > Plants > Roots > Nodule | place: USA... | reverse complement strand
TTATATTCGGGCCAACACTCGTCTTAAACTCTTCTAGTGTCAGTTACTATTCTTTTACTATTTCCCTCCCCCACTTATTTAAATCTTACTTTTACATACCCTTCACCCTTTATCTATTTTTTTTTTTTTGTTTTTAGTTTCTTCCTTCCCCTCGTTTAATTCCTTAAGCCATGCCCCACTCAACATTATCACTATAATCATTCCTCACCATGACCCACAACATAAAAAAAACACGGCAATAACAATAATATCAATTCATTCGCTTACTCACTACATTTAATATGATAATAATAAATTTAAAATAAGGCGGGGTGTTACAAAAATCCTCCAAAAAAACACATTCTAGTGTTGTTTAGATTATATAATCTAAATTATCTTAGTGATTTTCGGATTATATAATATGAAAACCCTCAGTTTCTTTGGACGGTGGCGTTTCACCAAAGGTTTGACTGGTTAGTGGATTATTTAATGCATTTTTGGACGGTTGAACGTTGGAACACGTTTTATTTGATTGTAGTTATGATCTAGGACTGGTTTAAGGCTATAAATAGGCTTGGATCTTCAACCATTTCCTTCATTCTTCACTTTACCTCTTTTCTTACATTTTCTTAAAAAAAAATAAAAGATAGTCTTTTAGGAGTATTTGTGGTGTCATGGTCATTGTTGACCGTTCATATAACCCCTACAATTGCTTTGCAGCTTATGCGTAGGTTATATAACAGTCAATAGAGACCTTTGACATCAAAGAAAACCAAAAAATCACAGATCATAACATTTCGGATTTCGTAATCCAAAAACTTCTAACAATCTAGTTCGGATTACATAACCCGAACAAGGGGTATTTTTGTATTTTTGGCAGGGCACGCGAGAACACAGGAGGGTGGGAAAAGTAATAGTAAAAAAAAAACAATACTTAATGGCCCAATTCTTTAGCGGCCCATTTAGAATTTATCATGTCATGTTATAAAGGAAGATAATTTTGAATAATCTAAAGAAAATTGAAAAGATGACAATCTTTAGCGACCACATCATCTCTCCTCTAAATATCTATGATCCTAAAAATTAGGGTATTCTTGATGCTAAAGTCATTAGAGACAGATTTAATTGAAAAAGATATCAAATTTCCTATACACATACTTTCTATATATTTAAGTTGAGTAATGGTTTACTCTAAACATTGTTTTTGTTGTAAATTGTTAACTTCTCAAAATAGCAGCCACCTGAGTCTTTTAGCAAATGATGAAGTGAATGATTGGAAGTATTTAAGTGAGGAATTCAAAGAACATGAGAATTGTGTTGAGCTTATAACTAATATTGAAAGACTACTTGAGATCGTCAAGGTCACAAAAAATGTTTTCCTCTAAATTATGAAATTGGACGCAATGAAGATTCAACTGGACACAACTTGAAAACTTTTGATGAATCTTGCTTCTAAACTACCTTAAGAACCCTTTTGTTTTATTTGAACTTTTATTACTTATATTTATTATTCTCAGTATCTTATAATACAAGTTCTTTTTCAGTTGATGACAAAAGGAAGAGTAGAAAGTTGTATTTATATCATGCATTTTATACCTACTAAAATGTTTAATATATTCTGATTTCACAAAATTCTATGTTTTTATGCTTATATGTTTTCACTAATCTAGCTTAGGTATAGTGGGAGCTTATATAACTCACGCTCTGTTGAGTTAATTTAATCATCGAGGACTATTTTTTTTTTTAAAAATACATAAAGTTTCTCATTATCTAAAGTTTTGATGATAAAAAAGTATATCCTAATGTATATTAAAGTGTGCAGGATCTTAGATTAAAGTTCATGGTATAAAATCAAATTTGGATCCTAAAGAATATATATAAGAGCTTTTGGAAACAATGGAAGCTGAAGATCTGTATCAGACTCTGAAGACCATCAAACTCTGAAGGCTAACAGGCTATGAAGATCACTAGTCTCTAAAGACCATCATACTTTGAAGGACAAAAGACTCTGAGAGACCCAAAAGTCATGTCAGACTTTGTCTTCTTCTGAAGTTGTCTCTATCAGACTCAGATAGTACAGTTTGTCTTCTTCTGATTTTGTGCATAAACAAACAAAGAACTTCAAGGACAAAAGGAATGAACAGATAACTCCAGTTGCAGTACAGTAATTTTAAATGTCTAATCAACGACATTATCCATATCAGGCAATATTCTAACGTCTTTGATTTGAAGATTCTCAACGACTTTTAATGCACTAACACCTCTCCACCGTATCTCAAATCCTTGCTTATATAAGAAGCTGAAGACTTGAAGAATACAACTAGACTCTACTATTTTAAGTTGTCCTTGGTGAATTATAAGAAGACACATTGCAAAAGAAAAACTCTCATTGAATTGTGCCAAAACTTTGATCAAATCAAAGCGCAAACAAACTTAGAAGAATTCTTGCAAACTTTCATTTTAGAACTTTTTAAGTGTTTAGAAATATTCTTTATATACAAATTCATTTCTACTTTGTTCAAATTAGTTTACCACTCCTTGAGTCTTAACTGAAACAAACATCAAATTCTTGTAAACTTTTAACCATGTTAGATTAAAGGAAGTCCCTAAAGAGAGGCATAAAATATTAGTTGTGGTGTCCAAGTACTTTTATAATCAAAGTTGGCTATAGTGGAAAAAATCTCTCTAGTGTAAGGGGACTCGACGTAATCCTAGATTGTGAGGTGAACCAGAATAAATAGAACATGTATAACTAATTTTATAACTAGAGTAGTGACTGCATCATATTATAAAGAGGTAACCTTAAACAGGGCTGTCCCAAGCATAAAGTCACTAAAACCCTCGCTTTAGATCCACTAACAGAAAATTAAATTTTCTTTAGATTTTACGAGAAAAAATTCCTCCTATTCTAACAATAAGGCCCCAAATATTTAACATTGTTTTAAACCCCAGTTGATATTAAAGATTATTGGACCAGACATGAGCACATGATTAGGTTACAAAATTTATCCCCTACTCTCTTTTATCCTTGAAAATTGTTGTATACACATGTTGTTTGGCTGAGAAACACATGTAAAATTGCTTTCTCAATCTTTCAATTAAATTTTTCATAACACTTGAGGCTTTAACCTCGCTCAGTGATAGCTGTAAAATGGTTTGTCATTTTAACTCTCCTTACGAAATAATTTAATAAATAAATAAATAAATCATTCATATCAATTCAATTCTTGAGTTTGTTTTTTTTCATGAAGCAATTCTTGAGTTCCTAGCACACTAACATGTGGATAGAGTTATGAACATATGTCGGTGAGTTAACAATACTAGACCGCCTGTACAGTGAAGGCTTTTTTGTATTACTCCTATTAGATTTCAAATCTATGTGACTTAAACCGGAATTCTACAATATCAAAGATTACACAAGCAATGCAATGACAATAAGATGATCGATCACAATTCAAAACCTTGATGTGGATCAGAAATATGATTGGGCTATATATATACACAAAGAACATTGGTAGTGAAGTAATCAAACCTATATAATTTGAATAAGCATACGATATAAGTTCTTTCACTGAGATGAACCCCACAATTACAAGCAATGTTCAAGTGATAAATTGTGAAATATATGCTTTATTTTTCATACGTATGCTAAAGAAATGCTTCGTACCGATTGATTTAATGGCCGATTTAGAGATTGAAAATATCAAATCGGTCATTAAATCAGTCGTTAACGTAAACTATGTTCAACAAATCAATATCTAAATCGGTTGCATGTTCATTTAGCGACCAATTACAAATAATGGTCCCTAAATTGATTGCTACCGAGACCGAGATAATTCGGTCGCGATCGGTTCTTAAATAGATAACTTTAAAGAGTAAACTGCTTGAAGTTCCTCAATTAGGCATTGATTCCACTTCTAAGAAATCGCTACACCTTCTAGCTACATAGTACCAGATCTGCTTTCACTATAGATACTTCATAATCAATTATATGCCTATTCTGATTTAATTATGAAGTGGATTTGGTCCCCCAGGAGTAGATGTATGTGAAACAATTTGAAATCCACTGACCTTTTTATCTTTGAATTCTTCAAAGGCTTGTGGAAATGAAAAAGGGAACTTTACTCTTGTTCTTTCTTCCATGTGCCTGCTGGAACTTGAAAGATGGAGTACTAATAGTATTAAAAGAAGAAGGAACATAATGATTAATACCATTGATTTATGAACTCTCATGATTCCAAATGAAAAGGGAAAAGGGAAAAGGGAAAAGGAGGGAGGTACTTAACTAGTTTAATATAGACAGAAATAGAAGTTTGACGGTCATTGGAGTGCATGCGATATTTGAAGGAAAAGGAGAGAAACAGAATTATAATATGAGTGATGTTAATCGGTGTTCCGGGACAATATTTAAGAAAAAAAAAGTTTTAAATTAAAAGAAACACTTTAAATTTTTAATGAGTTGCTTGCACAAGCTTCAATATGATATTACTATATTTGCTTCTTTAACCGGTCCTCCCGAGAAGTCGGTTCACATTACGCTTAAAATTTATATGGTAGATGATATATTTAAACCAACAACAACAATAACAAAATTAGAGAGAGGAAAATAAAAATGAAAATGAAATTTGATTGATAATGTGGTAAATGAATGATATTTTAGAGATCTAACTCATGTACTCAATGTTTAAAGGTTTGATAAGGAAATGTAGGGTCAATGTCTTTTGGTAATTTTTAGTTTGTTGTTGCTCTTAAGTGCTCCAGTGGACTCAACAAAAGCAATGTAAAATTTTTGCTTTAGTTTGGTGAAGAAGCAGAAGTGGACTCAAGTGTAATCAATCAAATACAGGGACTTGGAAAACTCACAATTGATGTGAAGATTGTTGGAGTTAAAGAATAATCAAATGAACTAGAAGAAAAATATATAAAAATATAAGTGATACATGTATTCAATTTCCTAAAGTTGTAATCGTTAGTCTATTGTTGCTCTTGATGTTCACCTACAACAGATACGGTTTTTTTTTTTTAAAGATACATAGCTAGGTTTTTAATTTTGCTATTTGTGAATCTTATTGATGGATAATCTACAATAATTTGTACAAGTATTTTTTGAGTTTTTAAGTCTGTAGTAATTTAAAATTATTTGTTTGGATTCAAGTTATCAAAACTTGTTATACTTTTAGTTGCGGTTTTAAAGTTGTTTACACATATATAAATAAATAAATTTTGTTATAGTTGTGAAATTAATTATCTTTTTTGTATACTTTTTTTAACAATTTATCAAAACTTTGTATTAAATTTTGAAAAAGACAAATAGAAAAAAAAAACAGATTATTTCTTCAAAATCACATGTAAAAATGAAATCAAATTAGAATCCAGAATCCAGTGTAAAGGAAAATAAGAAAATAAAAGTGAAATTTTATATAAAAAAAAGAAAGAAAGAAAATAAAAGTGAAATCTACAGTTTTCACAATCATAGAAAACACAACAGTTCCCTATTTACATGACAGTCAAAGATATTTAGGATTGATATCGATACAAACAAACGCTATCAATCAATTTGTGGTACATGGTGTCGACAATGACGACTCATGAACCAAATTTATTAGATGTCAATCATGCATTCTTCTACCAGCTAGTTGAACAATTGATGATCAATGTTGGTGATAGATGCCAAAAAGATTAATTAATATTGTATGCCAATAAGCCCCACAAGGACATCTGTGTTTGGAAAATTAAATGAAGAAACGGCGGTTTAAACTCTAAATTACGAGTTGGTAAAAAAGATTGCTAATAAATAAGTGTTTTGGGAGTAAGTTTTTGTAAAAGAGGATTTGTTAACCGGTGTCCTAAGGACATTGGTTAAAGAATTGATTAGTTAAAACTTTGTTTTAGAAATCTATTAGTAGAGTTATAAGATTTGTTACTAAAATATCAGTATCAAAACTGAGACTTTCGGCGTATGGCCAATAAATAAAGTAAAGAAAAGGATCAGTTATAATTTTCATATGATCGCATGTCCTTTTATGGATAGACTAATTGTGTTTCAATGATTCCCAATTTTTTAATTTCTTTTATTCGTTTTTTTATATTCAATTAAAAAAATAATATTTTTATTTCTTACTAATAATTAATTTGAATTACTACTCAAACAACATTGAAATATAAGATGAACACATACATAAGTGCTCATAAAACTTTGTCTCATCCGTTGATACAACAATGTACACACACTCAGCAGCGGAAGTGACTCCGCCACTGATGGGTCAGGGTGGGTCATGACCCACCTCAACCCTAAAACAAATCATATTTAATAAGTATATATACAAAAATTATAGTATGATATTATATTATATATATTTTTTATTTTTATTTTTTCACTACCAAAAGAAAAATCATATATTTTTTATCTTGCGCTAGAAATACTAATTTGATAGCATGTTTCAACGGTTAGGCTAGCATCTTGCTCAACTCCTGCTAGCCACTTTTCTTTCCTTAATTTCTTATTTCCATAGACAATAAAAATTAGTAGTCTCTCGAATTAACTAATCAAAAATATAAATGTACACACATTACAAAATTTGGTCCACCCATGTTAAAAAAAAAAAAAAAAAGGTCTGTCAAGAAATTTATTTCTAGCTCCGCCACCATAAACTAGCATATGAACATTTTCCAATCATTACAAAAAAACGAGAATCAATGTTATTTATTGACAGAAAATAAGTGTGAGGAAACAAATGCATAATTTGGTAAAATAGTCAAAATGTGCTAATACAAATCACACGTTAATACAAATGAATATCACACTATGAAGATTTCATATTCCATGTGAAATTTCTAATGCATATTAGCAACAAACTTAGCTTAAGCACCGCAAGTTAAATTAATAGTAAATTATACTCTCCTTTTTTAGGGATGTTTGAATTATACTTTTCTCTTACGTTAAAATATACATCTATCTCCGCTGAGAAGTAAAAACGAGTAAATCATACTTTCCTTTCTTATGAGATGCTTGAATTACAAAATTCTCCCTTGATAATTAAATATTCACTATATTTTTTGTCTATTTTAACATAAATAAATATTTTTATGATATATCTACTAACTTTGAGCCATAATTTAAAAAAAATCAAATTCTTTATAATTTTAATGTCAATGATAATTAAATTTAAATATTTGATTATAATTTTAGAATTTAGAATATAATATTCATCTTTAACAAGCCATATTTTATCGGCTTTAGTAACTTTTTCACATATTTTAATTTTATTGTGCTTTTTCATATAATAGGGTTTACAAATATAAGTTAATTATGTTGTGAAATAAAAGTATAGAAAGGAATGCATTCAAATTTTTATTATACTAAAATGGACCCATAAATCTATTTCTTCGCATATTTTGTGCTAATTTTTTGTTTCTAGATTATTAGAAATAAAAAAAAAAATTATTATGGGAGAATATTGTAGATTTTAACATAAGAGAGATGCGAAATGTAGTTCAACATTCTCTTAGTGGAGGGGAGAATAATATTTTCTAATTTGTTTTGAATAAGAGAGAATAAAAGTGTAATTTAAGTATCTTTCAAAGAAAGGAGAGTGTAATTTACCCTTCAATTAATGTAATAATAATTTTTTATCCATAATTCAGTGGTTAACAACTCCAAAGTCCAAAGGCATTGGTATAGACCTTTTCGTCTTCTTTGGCTATGTAATAAAATCCAAACTAGATACTAAATCAACAACCCATTGAGTGATTGTTTATATAAGTTTGTGGTTTGGTTTGGTTCGGGTGGAAAACAATATGCAAACCGAACCACACAATTAAACGAAAAAGTGACCCAAACACATCCAAATCAAACGTTGTTTTTTACAGTTTTTTGTTTGAGTTGTTTCAATTTTCGATTTTCTATTGAATTGGTTTTTTTTCCGAACATCTCTTTTGTATACTATCGTTTTAACAATTGAGTTTCTTCTATTAAAAAGAAATAAAAATTACTAAATCTCCTTATTCTCCCACATTACATTATACAAAAAAAAAAAAAAAACCTGGCTAACAAAATAACAGAACAAAAATCACTCAAGCCATTCTAAAACACAACAAATTAAGATCAAAACCAATACAAAATTGGTAAAGCTAAAAAAAATAGAAAAACGAGTACGGAGCTATGAAGTAAAGACGCTTCTTGGATCAAAATCGACACAACAATGACATGTATAATTACACTGAATTATATGATTTTTTTCAAATTATTAGCGGTGTTGGCGTGTTAGTGTCCAGAGGCGGATTTACCACCCAGCTAGCTTGGGCACGCGCTCAGGCTCAACCCATACTTTCTATGTATCACTAAAAGAAATTTACAAAATTTTTGACTTGTAATGACATCCAAAATCCATCACTATAAGGTAAATTTCCATAGCTAAATCCGTTTGTCATTGCCAAATGGTTGTCACGGCATGTTGTCCACATTTACTTACCATAAAAATGTAGCTAATTCTAAGGAGACCATTTTAAAAACATTATGGACCTCTACCTACAGTTGTGGCTGTCACTAAAACTTATCATTGTTTTATTTTACTTTTTATATTTACTATTCTACTATAAATTTTAAAAATGAATAATCATAAAATAACCACTAAAATTAGATTAATCAATATAATAAAATTTTATAGTCAATATCATTGGAATTTGAAATTGATTACTATAATCAATTTTTAGAATAAATTTTTGAAGTGACTTAACTAGAATAATTCTCCTTAACTATGAACTATTATACCATTCACCCAAATCAATACTCAATATATAACGTCTTATTTCTATTAAAACGATAATACACACGAATAATACAAATATTCAAGAAACAGACGCTGCGTCTTCAACAGAATTCAAATAACATGCATATATATAAAAAAAAATCCTCAACAGTCGCAGCGGATATAAGTCATACATCTCCAAAATATACATGTCATAAGATCATCATACATCAACATATAAGATCTCCAAATCCTGACATATGGGCAATATCTCCATAACATAACATATCCAGAATAATCAAACTAGAATAATCGTAAAAACGGACATCCTAGATTAGAGCCTAATCTAAGACATCGAGACATAAAAATAGAGGAAGCTAACGCTATCCTTGAGCAACTCAACATAAGCAAAACTACTCCTGCACTCCATCTACCCATTCATACAAACAGGTAGGCGGTCAAAACCACTAGGGGTTAGCTTCACATCAATCATAATTGACGTAAACAATTTGAACATAAATGAATCAATCAAGTTTCAATTAATTAACATGAGTATTTAAATTCAATATACACATTCACACAACAATTCCAAATGTCACAAGTATGTATACACCAAACACACTTATCATCAAACAATCATCATTCACTGTAAACAATTAAGAATCGTATCAATTATGCTATGCGCCTATTCCTGACACATATATGCATGTGATACCGAATCGCCTCAAGGTCGTCACCTTATGATGTAACAAAAACATCATATGTAAGATTTCACGCCCGTCTTACATTTTCGCCGAAGTAAAAGAGTACACCCTTTTACAACATCAACAACTCGACATGACTATGATCCATGGACATACAAGCAAAGACTCGACAATGCAAAATCACCTCATATATATATTCAACAAAAATATAAAGGATAACCTCCATTTATATTGATCAACTTTAACAACAATTGCATTATCAAGTATTTACGTCCACACAATCAACAAGTCATAAATCAAATAAGAATCACCATCACTTTACCATTATTCAATTAGCATCTAAGCAATCATGGACAAATTATCATCACTAAAACTATATGCATTCACTAACATCGGCTTCATCATTTCATTCAACAACATCATGTGATTCCTCATAATCGAAACAAAGGAGAAAATACATTATACTAAGATAAGTATCATTTTCAACAATTAGAAATCGGCCTAAGAGATCATTTTCGACAAAGTTCGTCTATCATTTTACAACTTTAAAACAATTGAGACAATTAAATCAAAACATAGCAAACAAGTTCTAGTGCCTCAACTATGTATACACTTAGATCACTTATGAGTGTAGTAGCATATACATGTGCGTTTCACCAGCAAATACCGATAAATCCCAAAAATTCATCAAAGTTCTTCTCATGGTATCATTTTTCAAAACCAATTCATTTTCAAAATGAAACCACATTAAATCAGTCTTAAAGATCACAACTTCATGGTTACATACTCATTTATTCACTATAAAGACTTCCTTAAACTCAAAATTTTGAAGATGTTTCATGGTTTAATGAAAAAGTTACAACAAAGTTTTATGAAGAATGCCGCGTGACCTATGTGTAGTAATTTGACTATAAATCAAGTTCTCTAAAACATTTTGTTGGGTATTTGTATTGGCTGCATTGTTGCTAAAACAAATATCCTTGTTTGTGTTGTTGGAACATTACATGTGGTTAGGCAGATCTGTAAGATGTTGAATACGATGTTCCAACATCCTGGCACGGTTCAGTGTGCCCGAGTTCATGCCTATTTGTACGCGCGCCCTTCATTGTTTAAGGAAACAATATTTCCTTATCTTATTGACCAAGCAACGCGCATATCTTTACGGAATCAGTTGTGGAATATTTCTAAAATAGTATTTATATTCGAGGAAATATTTGTTATTGTTTTGGACGATCGTAAAGATGTTCCAACATTTTAGGGCTTTCCATATTTGTTTCTGATTCTTGTTTTGTAGAAAGCTGAACCAATCTGCTTTGTTCTGAAACCCAACTAAGTATTTGGCCCAAGCTGCTTCAGTATATAAGGGAGACTTCAAGACCTAATTGATCATTCAAGCCGTCATACTAAAAAGTTTAGATTTTTAAGGTTTTGAGTCTACATGTGCTCTACTTTTGTATCGTTTGTGATGCAAGTTTAGAACCTTTAATGTGATCCTTTCTCGTATCAATTATGATACTTGTTTAGGACTGTGTGTTGAGTTTGATACTCATGTGTACTACACCAAGGTTATGAAAAAAGGTGTTAGTTGTTTGTTTGAAGGTAACTTCACCATTTGAGTTTGTGTTTAGGTCTGATAGGTCACAGGGGTTGTGACTGACCATTAGGATAGTGAGATGGGATCTCAGATCTAGGAGTTCGTAGGTTGAAGTCTAGACGGGTAGATCCTAGGTCATAAAGTGTGAACGAGGAGTTTGCTGAGAGCTTTTAGATAAGGACTACACTAGTAGATTTCCTTCTTGGCTTGGTAGCCCCCAGAGTAGGTGTGTTTGTCACCGAACTGGGTCAACAAACTCATTGTGTCTTTTACTTTCTTGCCATTTATTTTCTTGTTTTTATTTCTGTTTACGCTATGATGTTGGAACATTAATCGAAACATCGCAAACGTTGAAACATCTTATAGAACATATTAAAACAAGTACGCTAGAATTTCAATTGGCATTAGAGAAGGCACTCTGCCTGTTTTAGGGTGAGCTCCAGGGAAGTTTATTTTTAGCCTGATGGGCAAGGAAGGAGGATTTGTGAATAGACCACCTCTATTGGATGGGTCAAACTATGACTATTGGAAATCATGAATGAGTGCTTTGCTTAAGTCAAGTGACAGCAGAACATGGAAAGCAGTTCTGAAAGGTTGGGAACATCCTGTGACACTTGATGCAGATGGTAAAGGACAACTGTCTTGAAACCAGAAGAAAAATGGACTGCTGCTGAAGATGAACTGACTCTTGGAAATTCCAAGGCATTGAATGCTCTGTTAAATGGTGTAGACAAGAACATGTTCAGATTGATCAAGCAATGTACTGTAGCTAAGGATGCTTGGGAGATTCTCAAGACTGCACATGAAGGTACTACTAAGGTAAAAAGTTCTAAGTTCCAACTTCTTACTACAAAATTTGAGAATTTAAGAATGTTGGAGGATGAGAGCATTCAAGACTATCACCTGAATATTCTTGATATTGCAAACTCTTTTGAGTCTCTTGGAGAGAAAATTTCTTATGAAAAACTAGTTAGAAAAATTCTAAGATCTCTACCTAAGAGGTTTGACATGAAAGTCACTGCTATTGAAGAGGCTCAGGATATCTCTAGTTTGAAGGTTGATGAATTGATAGGGTCCTTGCAAAATTTTGAAATAACTGTCAACAACAAGAATGATAAGAAGGGCAAAGGGATTGCTTTTGCATCTAGTGTAGAGCCTGATGAGTCACAAGTAAATCAAGAAGATGATGAAGATATGACAGAGTCTCTAGCACTACTTGGAAGACAGTTCAAGAAGATCTTCAAACAGTTTGATAGAAGGTCGAAGTCAATTGGTCAGAACATCAGACCCAACATTGACATTCAACCAAGTAAAGAGAAGATGGTAAGGTCTGATGAGAAGAACTCTTAATACAAAGGTGTTCAATGTCATGAATTTGAAGGATATGGCCATATCAGAGCATAATGTGCTACTTTTCTAATAAAACAGAAGAAAAGTTTAGTTGTCTCATGTAACGCCCTATTTCTATTAAAGCGATAGTACACGCGAATAATATAAATATTTAAGAAATAAACGCCACGTCTTCACATCAAATTCAAATAACATGCATATATAAAATTCCTCAACAGTCGCAGTGGATAAAAGTCATACATCTCCAAAATATACATGTTATAAGATCAATATACATCATCATAAAAATCTCCAAGTCCCGACATATGGGCAAAACTCAACAACATAAATCCAGCATAACCAATCTAGAATAATCATAA
>Ga0315915_1007757_pt1 | contig 12742 bp, 10 predicted proteins | sample MpolbnodulesMG_FD_207738 | JGI IMG/M metagenome (GOLD analysis project Ga0315915, IMG submission 207738) | Medicago polymorpha root nodule microbial communities from Los Angeles, California, United States - branched nodules | ecosystem: Host-associated > Plants > Roots > Nodule | place: USA... | reverse complement strand
AATATATCTAAATTTATCTCTAATTTGAATAACATTTAATATGTTTTATTCACCCCAGTTGAATTTCATATTACAATATCTTTTTTTCACTTGAGAATTAGATGAATATATGATATTATATAAGATCGATTTTTAAGGCTTTGTTTGGGAGTTTGAAGGAGTGTCAGAGAGGAGAGGCGAGGGTTTTGGAGGGTGAGAAATAAAGAGGAAAATGGAGAAATCTTTCACATTTTTTTGAAATAGTATTTTTTTAGAGAATGATAAATTAATGCTTATGATTTATATATTTTTAATATTAAAAATATTATAACAACATAGATTAAATTTGAATAATTCATATAAAACCTCCCGAAATCCTCTTTTCATACAACTTTTTAGTTCTCCAAAATGAGGAGGGTTTTGTATTATTATAAGAAAAACTAACCTCCAAAACCCTCCACTCCCTATGTTTTCTATTTCTTCCACTTACTTCTTCATTTTATCCAAAACCCTTTCATCCACTCCCTTCTAAACTCGCAAACAAAGTCTAAATTTTTATCAAACGTTTAAAACTTAAAATACTAGTATCATAACATGAAAAAGAACAAAAATTTAATATAAATGTTGTTCGGGAAAATTAAAAAAATAAAAATAAATGAAATAACAAAAAATAATATCAATCATATAAAAGAATTGGAGGTAAAATGTCGGTATATTTAACATCTCTTAATCTTTTTAGTTGTATACTTGTATCTAATACTTTAGTGCTTAGCAGTACATTGGATATCTAATCTGAAAAAGTTTTATTCTGCGAGCTTGAGCTTGAGATTGTCAGTCGATCAATTTACCTTTTCATTCATTTGTTTTGTTCTCATTCTAACACAATCATCATACATTTTTAATCGATTTTGTATAAAGCATTGAGTTTGTTGAGGATCTTATTGAGTCAAGATTCAATCGTTTTATTTTTTTAGTCAATATTCAATCCAAATACATACGCTGATATGTCAACACTGAAAAAAAGAATTTGCAAAAAAAAAAATTTGATATAAAAATACAAGTAATTGAATGTATCACAATTTTTTCTTAAAATGATGTAATTGAATGTAATCACATTTGTTATTCTAATTAAATTTAATCACTTTTTTCTATTCCAAACATACCAAACACTACACACCTTTTTTTTTGGAAGGAAAAACCTTTTTAAAAAGGCGTTTTGTCCTTAACTATAATAAAATCTATAATAAATAAATTAAAAAAAAGTAAAAAAATATGGTGTTCTTTGGTACTCAAACAAAATTGAACTGAATTGATATAAAATCTTTGCGCTTCTCAAACAAAAAGCCTTCAGTTCACATTTCACACAGCAGCGCCCCCGTCGTGCACCGTCGCACTTCCGCGAAGCCCTATCACTCTCTCTCTCTCTCTCTTATCTCCTACTTTCAACAACATCATTCTCCATTTCCTATCTATCTCCGCCGCCTCGACAAACCCTAGCCGTTCACAATGGCGTATGGAGGTGCAGGTCCCGCTGTCACTGGTTCAAATTCGACACCGACAATTAAGCAAGTGAAATTGGAAAAAGAATGCGAATTGAGAATTGAAGTCTCCGACTCACCTCTTCGTCTTCGACTCCTTAATGGAAACGCTGAGATTTTTGGTACCGAACTTCCACCTGAAATCTGGCTCAATTTTCCTCCTAGACTCAAGTTCGCTGTAACTCTTCTATTCCCTTCCATCCTCTTTTATACCAATTTTCTGCTAGATTCATTCACATATCATTTTGATTATGTTAGGTTTTTACTTGGTATGGTGCTACCATTGAAATGGATGGTACTCCTGAAAATGATTATACTGCGGATGAGGTAAATTACTTTGAGACTATTGCTTTCAATCTTTCTTTCAAACTCACCCGTGTAGGGAGGAGATTGCAACTTCTTTTTGTTTTTTGAATTTCAGACACCAATGGTTAGTTATGTAAATGTGCATGCTATTTTAGAAGGAAGAAGAGATCGCGCTAAGAAATCACCTTCAGACGACTCTGTATTATCTCAGGTTATTTTATTTTATTTTATTGGATGCTTCATGGCTTTTATTTTGTGCTGTCAATGTATCTTTTTTGAAGTTTTATTTTTTATGATTTATCATTATTATCATGAAGGGTTTCAAAATTTGAGCGTTTGTTATAGATTGCTGTGTTTGGAAGAACGAAATTTGTGATTCCTTTGAGGTGTATGATGTATGGCTTCTTGTAGTATGTGAATTAAGTATCAAATGATTTGATTGGTCAGGGTCCTAGGGTGATTGTTGTTGGACCTTCGGATTCTGGGAAGACTACCTTGTCAAAGATGCTTCTTAGTTGGGCAGCTAAACAAGGTTGGAAGCCCACCTTTGTTGACTTGGATATTGGCCAAGGGTCTATAACAATTCCTGGATGCATTGCTGCCACTCCAATTGAAATGCCCATCGATCCGGTGGAGGGAATTCCTCTTGAAATGCCTCTTGTTTACTTTTATGGACACACATCTCCGAGGTAATTAGAGCTGTAATTCCTATCATATTTTCAACTATTAATTGGCAAAATCACACGAACACACATTCATTGAAGTTATAAAAAATCATTAACAGCACACCGTAGGAAATGAAAATACAATCACCAAATAATTCTTTTTTTCAGTAATAATGTAGAATTGTATAAAGTGCTTGTCAAGGAGCTCGCGGGGATACTGGAAAGACAATTTGCTGGAAATGCTGAGTCCAGAGCTGCTGGAATGGTGTTAAATACCATGGGATGGATAGAAGGACTGGGCTATGATGTAATTAACCTTTGAACCTTACATTATTGTTGAATTGAACACTGCTGAAACACAGAATGTACTGCTAATTCTGATTACTAGATCTTGATTATGGTGGTCTCTTTCTCCCCTCTCTTACTCGTTCTTTTGGTTGTATTTTATTGCAGATGCTATTGCATGCAATCCGTACATTCAAGGCCAATGTTGTTTTGGTTTTGGGCCAGGTAGATGGTAGCCTTTTATATTATGCATCACACTTCCCCATAACCAATTCCTTGATTTTTCACTCAAAATAAATGAATCTTCCTTGGGAGGTGCTCTGTATATTATAATTTTTGTAAACTCGGTCTCAGGCTTTCCGTTTGAACTCCTTATAGGAAAAACTGTGCAGTTTGCTCAGAGACGTGCTTAAGGGTGAGCCTAAAGTAGATGTTGTGAAACTTCAGAGGTCGGGTGGAGTTGTATCTAGGCCTGTGAAGTTCCGCCAGAAGTCCAGAAGTAATAGGATAAGGGTAACCCTACTTTTCCACTTTCCAATATTTTCTGCATGTTGAAAAAATCTCAGTCTTATTTTTTTCATTTTAGAGGACTATGATTTTTAAATGTTAGTTAAATGGGCAAGTGTTAACCACAGTGGGGGTTTAGGGAAGGTTTGAGCCCATTGAGGTTCTATTGTAAAAAAAACTTACATAGCATTTGCAAAAGGCCTATTACACGACTGGAACCCGTGACCTCATATTCCCATGATTCCACTTCAACATATCAAATGTTAATTGTTCTGACTTAGCCAAGCAGCTAATTGCAGTTAATGAGAAAAGAGTGATTTTTATGTGAGAAATAGGTAGAATTAAGTATTGGGTTGTGTATTAGAAAATTGTAACTGAAAAAACATAAAATTTGGGTGAAGGGAAATAGTTCTTTTGAAAATAGTAGGATCCTTTGCATTTATCAGCACTGTTTAAAACCTTGTAACTTGTAAGCACGTATTTGTTTGGATATAAAACTGCATTGCCCAAAGATTGCTTCTGGATATTTTGCTTAGTAGCTTTGGCCTTTGGCTTAGTTTTTATTTTTTTACCTCCCTGCTCCTTGGGCATTCTTAACATTCATTTAATTGTCCTGCCTGTTCAACTATTTTGTAACTCTAATTGAAATTGCTGCTATTTGATTTTGATGCAGGAATACTTTTATGGCCTGACAAATGATCTTTCTCCTCATTCTAATATTTCAAATTTTAGTGACTTGTTTGTTTATCGAGTTGGTGGTGGGCCACAAGCTCCACGCTCCGCCTTGCCAATTGGAGCAGAACCTGCTGCAGATCCAACGAGAGTTGTAGCTGTGAATATAAATCGTGATTTGCTCCACGCAGTCCTTGCCGTCTCATTTGCCAAGGAACCTGATGAGATCATTTCAAGGTAACTATGATTTGGATCGAGCAATTAATTATCCAAATCTTAATACTCGATTAAGTTTTAATTTTTAAACAGCCCGATGATAGTGTTTGATCCCTATATTATTTGTTGTTGCTTCGGAAGTATCACACTCCATAATATCAAGTGTAGGCCAACAAAGAAAAGAACAATTGTATTAGCCCATGAGGTAACCTCTGTTGATTAGTTAAAAACAGTTGGGCAGGGAGCTGGGATTACTTAGCAATGTGCGCTGTTGCATGTAGGTTGATATGGAAGGAGAGATTTGTATTTTTCTTTTGAGAACATGTATTAATTTATTAAGAAATAAAAGTGACAGAAATGGCTTCTAAGATTTTTCTTAAAGACTTGGTTTAATCATTTTGGTTATTTTGAACTTACCTCCTTTGTCCTTCAAAAGAAAATCCTGTGCAAACGAGGCCGTTTGTGAGATGTGATGCTATATCAAGGTTATAGATTTGACGTGTAATGGATAAAAAATCTCAAAGATACCAAACTGTTTTATGGAATTTTTGAAATAGACATAAAATAATATAACTAAGGAAAATGCTAACAAGTGCCCCTCGGGCACTGATTAGCTTGACCCTAACCTTATTTAGGTGGCTTTGTTGATTGTTATTATACTTTGTTGATTGACACCGAAAAGTATTATGTAACCCTTTCCCATCCCCAATTTCCTACCATTGTATATTAATGTGTCACATCTTTAATGGTGCAGCAATGTTGCCGGCTTTATCTATGTAACAGACATTGACATTCAGAGGTTTGTATTGTTAGATTTTGTTATGTTGTTTCTGGAGGAGAATTTTTACATGATGTTGCATTTCTAACTTGATTTCTATAATACAGAAAGAAGATAACATACCTTACACCATCTGCTGGAGAACTTCCAAGCAAGTATTTAATTATGGGGACCTTAACATGGCTTGAAACTTGAGCCGATGAACATTTTTGTAATAGACAGTCGTTCTCTTGTAGTTTATTTATTTTGATTATCCAATCTCAAGTCTTGATCAATGTAAATACTAACGGTAATTTATGATCCTTTTGTGGGGGTTGTTATCCTAGTGGAATGCTGACCTTTCTCTTTTTCAAGCAACATCCAAATTATAATATAATTATTATATGCTCGTAAAATTGCAAGTTCTTTATTACCCAGAAAGTTGAATTGCAATTGTGCATTTGCCATTGCCACACTGAAACAGTCACATCTGGATTACCATTTATCTTGTCTTTGAATGCGATTTCGGTGAATATCACTTGAGCCTTACTCCATCCGTCTATACTAAGTGAGTCATTTTAAAAAAAAATATTGTTTCAAAAAAATTGTCTCATGTCACTTTTTAATACATTATTAATTATTATTTTTATAAAAAAAAATATTAATTAATTTTTTTTCAATTATAACTCTAATTAATGTTACTTTCATCACTTTCAATTCAATATATTCTACATTACATTTATGATAATGGAAAATGCACAATATTTGACAAGATATTTAAAACCATTTCTCTCTCTTTCAATTATACATTTTTTTTTGTCCTCGTGAGCTTAACTCAGTTGGTTTGGACAATGCATAAAATATGCAAGGTTCGAGGTTTAAACCCCGGCTACTACCAAAAATAATTATACATTTTTTCTTAATATTTGTGAAATGAAAAAAATAGTCACTTATAATGGGATGGAAAGGGTATATTGTTAATGAGATGATGCGTTGAAAGGGTTACTGAAACCCTTTCCAGTAATCATGTTAGTTTGGAAATGTGAAAGAATTTTCCTCACACAATATGGACTGGGAAGAGAATTTTCCTCACGCAATGTTGAGTGGGAAGAGTCTCCTTACATTTTGGCCAATCAATTGAGTTATATATCTATAACATGTAAGAATCTGTTGAGACTAATTTTGATCGAAGAATCTGTTGGACAATAGAATGAGTTCTCCCCCTTTCAAAAAATAAATGAGTGAGTTCTCATCTCCCACTAAATTTTCTCTTTACATCATTTATTAATACCCGCGTTTAGACGGACATTTCGTATTCTTATGTCCGCTCTTTTTATTGCATTAATGCGCATAAATTATGATCAATATATTTTTATCAAATTTTGAGTTTGATTAAAATTATTTAGATTTTGATCAAAATTATTTGTATATGTGTTTGTGACTTCAAATTTTAAAAAATCACACTTAATCTTTTCAATACACCCACAATATAACAAATATAATATTAACTATTGTCATTTTCAATGACACCAATGATAATATAACATTATCATAGAAAAATTTGTCTATTGGTATAATTTGAATAATGAAAATCCAATTCAAAATCTCCAATTCCCTTTATATATTTAATGCATTCTGACGAGCACTCGTTTGTCCGCTCTTCTACTACGCTAACGATTGTAAATTATAAACAATTTTTTATTTTTTATTTATAAAACTTTGATTTTTATTAAAATGATATGTATAAATGTGTGTGACTTTTAAATAGTAATAAACTATGTTTATCTTTTATCAACAATATAATAAATATAAAATAAATCTTAGTTTTTTCAATAAAACCAATACTATAGCATCCTTAAAAACAAATATGTTTAAGATATAACTGAAATAATGAAAAATTCAGAAAAAAAATCATATATTCCCTTTATGTTTATTTTTAAGAAGTATATCCAATTATATACTATTATTATTATTATAGCTATATTGTTATAGATAATTTTTTTAGTCAAAATCATTCTTTTTCTAATTTATATTAATTTGAGATTAAACATATTTTTATTCTTTGTTAAATTAACATTTTTATCTTTATAGGGAAAAATACTCGGTTTCTTTTACTAAAAATTAATAAAAAAAAAAGAGGACTAAAATCGTATAAATTTATTAAAAAAAGTCATATTTTAGCCCTAAAGAAACATATTTAAATCTAAATATTGAAAATACACTGGTTTTGTAGAAGCATTTATCGAGCTGCGAGTAACAATCTGTGAGAACTGAGATTCCATTCTGTTCTGTTCCTTCTCCCAATGGAAATGGATTCCATTCCAAACGGAAACAACACTGCCGCCGGAGTCCAAATCGGAGCCATCGCCGCCGTCAACCCTACACCCGCTCCGTCCTCCAACCTCCCCCGACTCACGGAGTCTCTCAAGCTCGAACACCAGTTCCTCAGAGTCCCTTTTGAACACTACAAGAAAACCATCCGTGCCAACCACCGCGTCGTCGAGAAAGAGATGTCCGCCGTTATCTCCGGCGTTTCTGATGCCGCCGGTTCTGACTTATCCCCCGACGACGCCGTCAATCACCTTAACTCTCTCGTTTCTCGCCTCCAAGGGCTCAAGAGAAAAGTAACTACTAACCTAATTTTTTGATTAGTTTTTCGATGATGCAGTTTTGTTTTTGATTATTCTTTCTTTTTTCATACGAATCACATGTTTTCATGATTACGGTAATCGTAAATTATTTCAATTTCGTGTTTGAATTTGTTGAATCCTGATTTGCAGTGCCAAAGAATGATCTAGGTATTAGTTTAAGCACAATTGCACTTTCTTCTATGTTTTAGTTGCAGTGTGGTTATGATTTTTAGTTGCATACTTGATTAATTATGTTTTGTAATTTTGATTATCTTGGCTTGTAATTGTGAACATATGTTAAGTTGGAAGAAGGGAATCGAGCAGAGAATTTGCAAGCGCAGAAGTGCCGTGTGCGTATCGAACATTTGGAATCTGCTGATGCAGAAAATATGTCCGAATGGAATACCACTCGCTTGAAGCGGATTCTTGTTGATTATATGTTGAGGATGTCGTATTATGACACTGCAGAGAAACTTGCTGAATGCAGCAACTTGCAGGTAATGACTGTGATGATCATTTGATGCTGGCAATATGCTGTTTCTTTTGGGTTTTCTTTGTGTAACATAACATGTTGCAATCTGTTGTTTTTGGTTACTTTGGATATAACAGTGATATTTATTGGTCTTTGTGTATCAGGATCTAGTTGATATTGATGTATTCCAAGAGGCAAAAAAAGTTATTGATGCTTTGCAAAATAAGGATGCTGCACCTGCCCTAGCATGGTGTGCTGATAACAAATCAAGGCTGAAGAAGTCTAAGGTTTATATTGCTGTTTGATCTTATTAATAGTTGCTGCCTCATACTTATAGGCTAGTCTTTTTTTGGATTTATTTGGCTCTTAAGTCTAGGTAATGCATTTCTGTTAAGGCAATAAGAATATTTGTAGGATCCTTTCACTCATCCAGCAACTATATAATATATTCATAGAAAAGAGAAATAACCACTGTATGATGTTGTTCGAAAAAAATAAATGAAAATATATTCATAGAAAAGAGAAATAACCACCGTATGAGGCTGTTTGAAAGAAAGAAAAAAAATGATGCAAGTCTGGTTCGAAATTGAAAGAATATATATATTTTTTAAATTGATGCAAAGCCAGACTTTTTTGAATATCAACAACTACCAGGGTTTCTTGTGTGATGTTTAATTGTTGGTAACAGATGCATAACTTGGCATCATACTATTTACAATTGTTAATTAAGAGCGATTTAATGTTAACAGAGCAAATTGGAGTTCCAGTTGAGACTTCAAGAGTTCATAGAATTGGTAAGAGCTGAAAGCAATTTAAGAGCCATCGCGTATGCTAAGAAGTATCTTGCACCATGGGCAGGCAACCACATGAAAGAACTGCAGGAAGTCACAGCATTACTAGCTTTTAAAAGAGATACACCGTGCGCAAAATATAAGGTGATAATGGGGTTTCTTTTGTGTGTGTTTGTGCATTGGTGATACTGGTGCGTCTTTAATTTTATTTTCTTAATGCAACATGGTGATGATTATTGAATGGCACCATTCATAGCGGCGCTGTTGCTATAGCATAGCGGAATTTGGACAAACCGCTATTGTCCTTTGATACACTGTTTAGGGGAAAATGTTGTAAAATAGCTGCTATTGTAGCGCTATAGCACCATTGCATAGCAGAATTATAACAACCTGCTGCTTTTTTTTGCTATTCGCGGTTGACACCATTGATTTTATACCAACACTATGTTTGGTATGAATGAAACTTAGAAGAAAGAAATAGATGGGAGATAAGTAGGAAAGAGAGTGTGAAACTCCTTATGTTTAGTGAACGAGAAGAATTGAACTACTTTTCCTTTAAGGTGCAAAAAAAAAAGGGGCGACAAGCTAATGTTTCTACAATTTTCCTTTAATATCTGTCATTCGTGACTTGCCCTCCTTGATAACGTTCCTGGGCGTGTTTTCTAACTAGGAGTTTGGCTTGCTCAACACAGTTAGACACGCGTGATGCTGAGCTGGGCCCTTTTTTGAATAAAATATTTTAAAAAGGACACTAGTTGACTACAAAGAGGAGTCCTATCGACACTCTCTTTCTAACACCCTCTCTAACATCCACTCTCTTATTGGGTGAATCTATGTGGGTACCACACTTTGGTAATGGATCCCACAGAAAGTGGTGAGTGTTAGAGAAAGAGTGTTCCTGGCATTTCTCATACTACAAATTCAGTGTATCTCATGATAATATTTAAACTTTCTTTTATGGATGTTCATCGGAAACTATAATTTTCAAAATATTAACAATATTTTATAAATCATGTAGTACCAAAAAGTGAAGCTCCAAGCCAGGGTTTTGTTCTTAAAGCAACAACCATATGAGAAACATTGATTGATATGAGTTGCACTAGAAAAAATCGGAGTGGACAAGGGGCACTAATTAACATTTCCCTTTTTTTATTTAACCAAACAAAGGGAGAGAGAATCCTTTTCTATTACTCTCACTCTAAACAATACCAACAATCCACTCCTTTTCTCACGCCTCTCTCTCTAATTTATTTTTTTTATTTGTTCTCTCATTAACCAAACAGATCATAAGCAGCCAGTATTTCATAGTATTTGTTGAATCACAATTGGCTTTGAATTTTCTAGTTGTAACTGATATGAGTTGGCAAGCAATATGCTAATAACAGTATCTAACTGCTATCAGTTATAACTATGTTTCTTAGTTTTTATAGTTTATGATTTAGTTGACAAAACATGCTTCAGATCTCTTAAGCTGTTAATTGTAATGTATTTGCCTACGTGTTTTAATAATCGAGATAACTTGTGTTGTGCAGTATGTATCACCTATTTCATTGTCAAACATAGTTCCTCTTTTGTTGATTAGATAAGTAAAAAGAGTTTATTTGATAAGCAACAAAAATTTATTTACATGAATTTCTGTTTAACTACGATAATTTCTTATAGAAGAAAATTTCCATGCCTGCTGTATTTACTAGTTACAATGAAGTCTATCAACATGATATTGGTCGGACACAGCATTTTGATGCTTTTGTTTATTAGTAGACTTTTTGCTTCATATTGCATTGTCAATTTTTTGGCAGTTGCCTTTTCAGCACTGATATATTTGCAATTTTCTTTCACATAATTTACAGGTCTTATTTGAACCTAAACAATGGGATTATCTAGTAGACCATTTCAAACAAGAGTTCTGCAAGTTATATGGCATGACTTTAGAGCCTTTGCTCAATATCTATCTGCAAGCTGGACTTTCGGCTCTCAAAACTCCGTATCCATAAAAATAATATAGATTATGATCTGCGTGAAGTTTTTTAGCTAAAATTCCTATCCTCTGGGATAGTCACAAGTCACTCTCATACTTACATGCATATATAAATGACCCACCAAAAAATGAAATTAAATCACTTGGACTCTCTGTAATGGGTCGTTGATAATCAACTGGTGGCTAAGGCATTCAGTTGATTTTTATGTCAGTTCTCAAGGTCTAACAGATCTTTTACTACTATTCTATCAATCCATCTAAAGTATGGTTCTCATTTACATGCTTCTCATTTTTAAGACCGGCAAAAGTACCGGTCAAGTTCAAGGGAAAATTTTATAGGCCAACTGTAAGACCGGCAATGTTGTACTGGACATAGTGTTTGGTGGTAATGAAAAAGCACAAAAATAATTAAGTGTAGCAGACATGAGGATGTTGTGTTGGATGTGTGGTAAGACTAGACAAGATAAGATTAGAAATGAGACCATTGGAGAGAGAGTTGGGGTAGCACCTATAGTGGAAAAGATGGTAGAAACTAGACTTAGGTGATTTGGGCATGTGAAGAGAAAACTTGTGGGTTCTGTAGTGCAGAGAGTAGATCAGATGGATGGGAGTCAAATCACTAGAGGTAGAGGAAGACCTAGAAAAAACATAAGAGAAACTATCAAGAAGGACCTAGATGTTAATGAGTTGGATAAAGACATGGTTTTTGTAGAACAATATGATTTGGATTGATTCATGTGGCTGACCACACTTAGTGGGATAAGTCTCGATTGTTGTCATTTGTAAGACTTGTTGAAGATTTAAAGGCTCATACTTATAATACCAAGCCTCTTGCTCACAAATTTGCACGTTTTTTATTGCAACCTTTGGTTGTCTCTACACATTGTCTTGGATAACTCTATTGATAAATGTCCCTTGACTTGATAAAGATATTGTTACGAGGATGATTGCACAAAAGAAGATCCTCTATCACAGGAGGCTTTCCGCACACTAGCCTTGCCATTACCATATTCAAAGCAGCATCACTCAAAACTTGTTTGCTACATAACAAAGGAGCTAATGGACACGGAGAACCCACCACAAGTCTTGCCCAATGGATATGTTTATAGCACCAAGGTACTTTTTATTTATTTATTATACAAGTCCTGTTATTCTAGATGTTCTATATTTAAGAATGACTTGAGGCTAATCCTATATTGTCGTTTGCTCCTTTGTAGGCTCTTGAAGAGATGGCTAAGAAGAATAATGGTAGAATCATCTGCCCAAGGACAGGTTTAGTTTGCAGTTACACAGAACTGGTCAAGGCATATATTTCATAAATCTAAATACTTAAATTTGATTAATGATTGAAAATGTGAATCCTGCCATTGGCTTCAAGCTACTGTGGCTTTCAGATTGGAAATGTTTGCAAAGTTACTCTTACGACCCTTTCATTAACCAGTCAATATATTTTATTTATGTGTTCCAGTCTTTACTTAAAGCTTGTACATGTGTAAACTGTTTTTGGTATCACTTGGATGACTTAAACATGTGCATAGATTGATTTAGTATTTTCTTTTGTAATGAACTTCTCTTTCATGGGATTATGGATTGAACTTACCAGTAGAGGTTTTTTTTTAACTTCTATGCATTTTATAATAATGAATAATGCTAATTGATTTTTTCGTTTATTTATTTTTACAAACTTTTCGTTAAAGAATTGAATACCTAACAATTTGTATTTGATAAAAGAAAAAGAATTTGAAAAAAACAAAAATCTAATACTTCAAATAGGAAGCTGTTTTGAGTAGGTTCTATTGAAATTTCTTTTGATAGATGGTTTTTTTTATATAATATAAGAAGGTAAATTTCTCTATGGTAAATAAAAACATTTTTTGACAAAAATCTGAAAAGAATAATATCTACGGGTCTGTTTGGTGCGGTTGTTAGTTTTGGGTTTTGAGTTA
>Ga0315915_1007751_pt1 | contig 12748 bp, 9 predicted proteins | sample MpolbnodulesMG_FD_207738 | JGI IMG/M metagenome (GOLD analysis project Ga0315915, IMG submission 207738) | Medicago polymorpha root nodule microbial communities from Los Angeles, California, United States - branched nodules | ecosystem: Host-associated > Plants > Roots > Nodule | place: USA... | reverse complement strand
AGGTCTATCCTCCTTTTTTTTTTTAATTCATAACTATTAAGATTTAAGGACATGTTTGGATCTATTTATTTAAACTTATGCTTATCTAGGGTCTGTGTGAATTGACTTATTTAACCTTCTCTACTTGCGTAAGTACTTGTGACCTATGAAACTATGACACTGACACATCGACACCGGTGGTAATGTATGAAAATGACACAATTGAATATGTGTCGGTGTCGTGTCTAACCCCGGACACGCCTTCAATTAGAAGTGTCGGTGCTATAGAGCTCGTGACACTCTTTGTGAAAACAACTTATGACATGTTAATTAGTTGTTTTCAGCTTATTTTCATAAGCTCTACATGAGAGCTTATAAAAACAATTTATAGAATATACAAAAACATTTTGACTTTATTTTATCTTAGTGCTTATATGACAAGCAGTTATGCTATAAGCTGCAAAATAAGTTATTTATTCAAACAGGGGCGTAATTGTAAAAACACTTGTGAAGCATTTTGGTAGAGCCAATGAAAACAACTCATGGTGTTTTCATAAGCTATTTTCAGCTTATTTCTATAAACTCTCCAAGATAGCTTATGAAAATAGCTTATAGGCTATATGAAAAAAATTGTATTTATTTTATCTTTTGTTGTAAAATTAGCTTACACATAAGAACTTACGGAATAGGCACCCATGTTATAAGCGATTAATTGAGGCTTTTATCAAAACAGAGCTGTAGTCTATTCTCTCGTATCAAGTTTGTATCATTGTATGTTTATCTAGGGATTCCAATTGAATGTTTTTGTTATTGGAATAGAACTGGAATTGTTGATAAGGTTTGTATCATTGTATGTTTATCTAGGGATTCAAATAGGGTGCTCATGTAATTAGTTTTGACATTGGTTATCTGGAGTTCATTCACTGTGTACCTTGTTCATTTTGGAGTGATTTTTATGTTCTGTTAAGTGTAAAATTGAAATCTGCTTTGCTAGGTGCTAGCAAAGCACCTAGCAAGTTATGCTTGTGCACAATATAGCTTGTAGGCACTACTGACTCTGTATTTTCTTGTTGGTATACTATGCTTGTGCTGCAAGTTATGCAATCTACTATTTTGGAAACACTTCTATGTGTGAATTTTCGGTATGAGTCATCTTGAGGTCATAATGTTAGTTTTGTGATGCATTTCCAGGAAACCACACCATTAGCTGGTTCTTCTGCTGGAGCTATAGTCTGTGCTGTAGTTGCTTCTGGAGCTAGCATGGAAGAAGCTTTGATAGCTACTAAAATATTGGCTGAAGATTGTCGGAAGGGGGGGACTGCATTTCGGCTGGGGGTATGCCTCTATTCTTGGCCTGAAAGTACTTCGTGTAGATGGTCTCGCTCTCAATTTTAGTTGTCAATGCTTGTTTGCTCATCGTCCCTGGCCCCCTTCAGCGAGAATCCTTTGAGCTTGATGTGTGGATAACCTAAAGTCCAGTTTACCCTGCGTTGAAACTTGAAGTTTAACTTTTATTGGGGCAAACATAGGTCAATCTCTAGGTCACAAACTATCTCAAAAAAGCTTAGCTATTTTTTTATAGTACAGTTCATTGCTGACAAGAACCTTGGAGACAGAACTGAAATAAGATCCTTGTGAATTTTGGGACCAAAAAAGTCTTGATAGATAGGATTTGGTGGGTACGAGATCATGTGATAAGTGGTCACTTCTCCACTCTTTTCTCCTTTTAAGCAATGCCACTTTTTTTTTTGGATTCTATTGGAATTCAGAATGGTAGAACCTATCTTGAAAGTTATTAAGTATCAGTTATTAGTGAATGGTAAAAAAAAAACCTCTAGCATTTTTACAAGATATAACTGTTTTGGGGCTATAAATATTGATGATATTTCTGTTAATAGATATAACTGTTTTTGAAACCAAATAGGAGCTTATATGATGTGCAGAGGTCTGTGAAAATGCAACTAAGTTATCATCCACAGTGGAAAGCTGAGATTTTCTTTAGTTGTGATAATAAGCATGTGATTTTTAACTTCTTTTTTATAGATAAAAGAATGTTCTAATCTCATCGTGTGGTGTTCCTTACGAGATATATATAATTTCATTTTGTGATATAATTGTTTTCTCTCTATAGGCTGTTTTGCGTGATATTCTTCAGAAGTTTTTGCCAGATGACGTTCATATAAGATCTAATGGGAGAGTTCGAGGTAATATCGAATGTTCTGCACTTTAGTTATTTTCATTATAGAACTGGCTTGTAGAAAGAAAGAATTGAACTGGAAAATCTTCACCTTATTATTTATGACTGGAAGAAGCACACACTTGATGAGAAAAAACATATTTGTTATTTTAGTTATTAAATTACATTTATAATTACATGGTTTATTAACTTAAACAAAAAGAAAATAAGGATTCTGTTACTGAACTTCAGAGTTGTCTTTATTAGTAACTGAAGAAGTTTTTCAAGTCCTGCCGTGTCGTAATATGTTCTTCTGTTGCAGTTGCTGTAACACAGCTTCTTTGGAGACCCAGGGGTTTGTTGGTGGATCAGTTTGATTCCAAGGAAGATCTCATCAATGCAGTTTTTACTTCTTCCTTTATTCCAGGGTGATTTGTTAGTATAGTATTACCTCGGTTTCATGTGATGATTTTACTCTTTCTAGATGATTAAGTCAATTTCAAACCTTATACTCCCTCCAGATATCTTGCACCAAAGCCAGCTACGATGTTTCGAAATCGTTTATGCATTGACGGGGGTTTGACATTGTTTATGCCACCGACATCTGCAGCACAAACGGTATTTTTATTTAGTTACTTGTTGGACTATTATATATCTAATTGATTGATTATTTTGTGAAACATCTGTTTGAATGCCTTGTAAAACTTTTTTTGAACTTTATTAATTTAAGCTTGTATTTTCCATTAACTTAGTTCTTTGCATTATTTAAGATGGAATTCTTTCATTGGAATACTTTTTCCGGTGAGTATACATCTATCTACTGGATGGTATCTAGGCCCTATTCACGTTCAAGAACTTAATCATTCTGGTTTGCGAGTAAATGATGATTGCATGCTTGGTCACCAGTTATGTGGTTTCATATGGAGGGCTTGGTGATTCTGTCAAAAAAAAATATGGAGGGCTTGGTGTTATACAAAGATTGAGATGGTTTTTGAATAATATTCACATACAATATTTAGATAATCTACCAATTATTGATGAAGAGTAAACTTCAGGGTGGAAAATGCTTTTTTAGGTTATTCATTTTTATGATGTACTTTTCAGTTTCAAAGTGAACTTTTGGTATATTCCTTTATAGTATTTAAAACATTGAAACTGTATGATTCTATTCAACAGCTAATTGGAGGTATTAAAGATACATTGATGGTTAAGAAAATAATTCTAACTTTCTCAGGATATCTGAGAAGTAATTAATGTATTTTTGCTTTTATTGAAGAAATTGACAAGAACAAGAGAAAGCTAAGTATGTTTAGATAAGCAAACTATTCAAAATATTCATGCACTGTGATTGGTTTGCTTCAACTCTGATGCGATTAAAAAGATTTATGATTTATCTAATTTATTATCACATTTTATCCTCGATAAACATTTATCGCTTTACAGGTACGTGTTTGTGCTTTTCCGGCAGGTCGTATGGGATTGCAAGGGATAGGGATTAGTCCAGATTGTAATCCCGAGAACGCATCTAGCCCCCGTCAGGTATCCCTGAATTTTGTGAGTTAGCATATTAATCTTCTTAACGACTAGTAGACGACTGATGAGTATTTTGGATGAAATCATTTCAGCTTTTGAATTGGGCACTTGAGCCAGCAGAAGATGTAATTCTTGACCGACTCTTTGAGTTTGGATATCTTGATGCTGCAGTCTGGGCAAAGGAAAACCCAGTTGAAAATCTAGTTCAAGATGATACTACTGCTCCTGCATTCGGAAATAGCATTGTACAATAGCGCATTATGGATTGAAGATGCATGAGGAAATAACAAATTGAATTCAATTATGCTACCCTACATCACCTTAATTATCATTGGAGGGAGGTCCGCCCTTCGTAACTTCTAAGGGTATAAAATTATAAATCTCATTTATTTCATGTATTTATTGTATATTGCGATAGAATTCTTGCTGGGGAGGAGAAGAGGGGAAGAAAAAGAAAGCAGAAACATTTTATTTAATATTTACAAAATAGGGTGGTTATATAGTTTGAAATCTCAGATTTTTTCGTGGATTACAAAATAAATTAGAATTTATAGCCAGTTTCCCTATGGATGACCAAGTTATGGCACTTGAGTTTTCTCTGAACTGATGTCCTGTGATATTCAGAAACAAATTGAAGTTTATTTGCTTCTTGATTTTGTATTTGGGGAAAATTGTAAACTAAGGAGACAATTGGAATAGTTATTTGGATTTATTTTATGATATAAAACACTTGTGTAATCATTTGGAAGAACTTATAAAAGTAGATTATGGTATGTCCATAAATTATTTTTGGGTTATTTTTATGAGATTGTCAATATAGCATTGCTTATATAAAGTTTATGAAGAATTTACCTCCACCTCCATCTTCTCTTATTTAACTAAGGAGAATGCAAACGAGTGGGTGTACCAGAAGTGGCTCCACATAAAACATAAATCAGTCTTGTTGTGCTATTTGAGTGCATGTTTGGATTTAGTTTTGTGATAAGTAAAAGTGATTTTTAACCATTTTTCGAATCATTATTTGAATGTTTACGTGTTTTTGAGTAATTATGCCGCAATGAATTCTAGCTTGAAATTGGGATTTTAGAGTTTCCGTGAAGTGAAAGTAATGTTAGCCTCAATTTTTTTCTTCTTCTTTCAATTCACTTATAAGTGGATTTATTTAAACCTAAATTATATTACAATCAACATGCTTACAAATCCCCTTTCCAAACAAAAAACAAGCTTACAAATCTATTCATTCAAATGAGACACACGCTAAGTATATATCAAACTGCATGTTATTCATAATAAGAGGATGGTCATTTACTCAAAAATAGATAATAGGATGGTCTCTGTTTCATGTTGCTTGCATGTTCAGTACGACTTTTAGAATGATGATATTGTAATTTGGGAATCCTGATAGTATAATGACGATGTTAATGGATTTGTTTAGCGTTAAAAAATTTGCTCCTTCAGAATTCACGCTTCTAGAGGCCTTAACAAATTCGTACAAAATACTTCTTCCCATTTTTGGGGGTTGGGTGGGTATGATAAGTCTACTCTGTAATCTTTTCGATGTATTTTATTTTGAGTGATGTTATATCTCGAGAAGAGATTGTTTATGAACTTATCCCGAAAACCCTTTGTTATATTTCTTTACCTTATAACTACTGTCAAATAAACTAGAACAAAGCAGATCATGTGTAAACTAAAATTGTTTAAAAAAATTGTGTAAACTAAAACAAAATAGACCATGTGTTTTATCAAAAAGAAAAAGGATACACCGTCATTCCATTTCCAGGTTCACCTTTTAAACCACCGTGAAGCATATAAAGCTATATAAATAGTTGAACCCAACAAGATGTAGTTTCATAGTACTCATAGCAACTTCAAAATGCATGAGAGATTTAGAGGCGTGAATTAACTGAATCAAATTTTTGACTCCCTTTCTGGTAGATTCGTTTAGGCGAGTTAACTCATTTTTGAATGGTGTCTTTTAGAAGAAAAAAAAAATGTGATTTTTATTGTATAAAATCTTTAACGATAAATATTTAAGTTAGTAAATATCAAAATACATTTTTTAACTTATACTGAGTTTGAAATTCTTTTAACTTGTACAAATGAATTTGAAATAACTTTTAATATTTTTGAGTAAATTTTAATTTTATCTTCTAATCTTTTCATGTTATTGTCTTTTTTCAAATCTTTTCATGTTTTTGTCTTTTTTCATATATAGTTGACTTGTTGTTAAGACTATATTAGTTATAATATCAGTTATCCTGCCAAACTTGTAGGTACAGCAAACTATAATCTGTACGTGGCGTAACATAAAGAAATTCTTTGCGCCTCACTATTCTTTTCGCTATGTTTTGGTAGAAATCAAGGGTCTACGGTTTGATTCGGTTTTGACGTTAAAAGCCATCCAAATCGTAAGGTAAAAAAGTATGCAGTTTGGTTTGGTTCGGTTGACTTTTAAAATAAAATCCGAACCAAACAGACCAAACTAATGCGGTTTGGGTTGGATCGGTTGATGCGGTTTTTTTCGAGTCAATATAATTTTTTTTTCAACATTAAAATCGAGTTAAGAAGCTATAACGCAACATATTTACAACAATGTTTTTGACAAATTTTAAATTTCATCAAACATTACAATTTTATTTTCGTTAAAACAGGATAAACCAAATAAAAAATGTGAAAAAAAGTAATTCTATTATATAAGAAGTGTAAAACACTAAGATTTTATCATTCTATACAATTTTAAGTAGTACATAAATATAATTTTGAAATAAAAAACAAAGAAGAAAATTAACAAGATAAAAAAATATATCAATTTTTAAAAGTTCATATGAGTATTGGTTTATATGACACAGGTTCCATTATCATTTTTCTTATGTTGCGGTTTAGTTTGGTTGGCAAAATAAAAACCGCAAACCAAACCAAACCAAATGCGGTTTTTTGCGATTTCGGTTTGAGTTGGTTCGGTTTGCAGTTTTTCTATTGGATTGATTCGGTTTTGAACACCCTAGATAGAATATTGAATTGTATGCCTTCTTCGAGGAATAACTACTCACTCTCTCCTATATGATTAACTGGTCTAGCTCGTCTAAAATGATCAACTCACTTTAAGATGTTGTTAATAAATTAAAAGTGCTCTTGAAACATTTTTAAGTATTATAAAAGAATAAATTATTTTATAAAAAAATTAAGTATTTCGATTTTCAATACATTGATTACGCATATTTTCTTAAAAAGTTACTATTTAAAGTTCTTAAAATGTCCCGAAGACACTATTAACGTTTGTCATAAATTAAAGATAGATATTACAAATACATCATAACAAATCATGAATTTGTTATGATAACAACCCTTATTTTTTTACTTTACACTTTATTCAGATCCAAATCCATGATCAACCATAACCTTATTGGTAAAATTTTCTATCTTTATGCATTTTTTTTTCTTATATAAATCATTCTTAAAAAGTAACATTGATCTTGAACAAAAGTAGAGTAAAAGTAATTTTCAATGCTTCAAGACGGGCACTCCTATCTTTCTGTTCTTTTTATTGCACTAACATTTGAAAATTATGAAAAATATTTTTTATGAAATTTGATTTTGATTAACAGTAAAAATATAAATGCTTTTTTTCTATTAAATTATATAACAAATCAAACTAACCATTATTATCTAATTCAATGACACCAACAATATAAGAAGAAAATATAATCTAAATACTTATTTTTTTAATGACATCAACAACAATCTTTATTATAGAAAAAATTGTTTAAGAGTATAATTGGGATAACAAAAAATTAAATATAAATATACTCATCTTTATTATAGAAAAAAGTTGTTTAAGGGTATAATTGGGATAACGAAAAAGTAAGTATAAATATATTCATCTAGTTTGTTATACAGTTTAAATGATAAAGGAAAAAAACTGGATATATATGCATACACTCATATCGTATTTGTTACGCTTTTATTTTAATATTTGAATCTACTCTTATCTATTTATTATATGTGTTATTTGTATTGAAAATTGATGCTAAATTTGGAAATAGAAAAAACCAGCCGAAATGAATTATTTTCTTTATATATAGTATAAATATACATATAAAAGATATAAAGATAGTATGAGATTTATATTATACCTTAAACAAATTTGCCAATAATAATGCTAAATTGTTGTTCTTATAAAAAAAGATAAGAATTTATATTATGTTTGTTACATTGTTGGTGCCATTAAAAAATATAAACATGATTTGTTACAATTTAAAAGTCACCAACATATATCTATTCTATACTTACTATACATTAAGGGAATACACAATTTTGTAATGATTTTTTCTTTTTTAACTATACATGTAATCAAATTTGTCTATAAAATTGTTATATTGAAGGTGTTATTCAAAAAGACAAAAGTTTATATTATATTTGTTATATAATTGGTGTCATTAAAAAAAAAAAATAGTTTGTTACGATTCAAAAAGATAAACGTAGTTTATTATTGTATATATGAATGTGCAAAAAGAGAAAATCTGAAATTCATATGTATTCAAGAAGAAAGAATAATATTTGCTAAAAAAAAGTTTAAATATGTTTTTAGTTTTTACAAAAATTATAAACTTTCAAGTATAGTCTATACAAAAAATTTATTTACTTTTAATCCATATTTACATTTGATAGGGACTATTTTGGAGGATTAAAAATATAATTTTTTTGTAAAAAGTTTTCCATATAAGAACTATTATAACAAACTACAATATTTTAAAGAAGTAAAATTACTAAACATAAAAACTCGTAATAAATAAATAATAATAACATGATAACAAAACAAGTTTGTTTTATATTTTTTTTGTCAAGCGGTCAGCATTCACATAATTTAATTGTGGAGAAGTGAGGTGTTTAGGATTCGAACCTCAGCCCTACATATAATATCCTACTAACTGAGCTAAGCTATCGGATACATGTTTGTTTTATCTGTGAACAACATTGACAAGACCCAAAAACAAAACAAAATTGTCAGTATCTTTTGTTGGGTCCCTATATCCTCTCACTCAATCCAAATATAAATAACAAGCCAGCGAACATCAACATCATCACTCATCAGTCATCGCTGCTAATCCATCAGGTGCGACTCTGCATGTACCTCTCCTTTTCCATTCCATTCCAAGTTTTTTCTTTTATTCTTTTCTAATTTTTGTACTGATTTTAATTATTTTGAATTTGTATTTTAGAATGAAACCGATTACTATAGCTTAACAACTTCTGATGCTACATGTATTTTTTTTATTGAATTCTGAATCATATTTGCATGTTTTTTAATATATTGAAATTTGAAACCTATAGAAGTTGTATTTTTCCTTCTAAACATTGCAAATGATTAATAGTTTGATGCTCATTCTTTCTTTGAATTGATAGAAATCGTGAAAGATAAGTGAAAACTGAATTATGGCTGATGAAAGTGTTGATGCTTTTCCAAAGCTGGAAACTGTGTATAGAGTGACCCGTTACAAATTCAATCAGCCGAGTCGCAAAGTACCCGACACCAAATCGAATTCAGAACAAACTGGCGAATCCAAGGCGATCCCAATGCCTTGGTGTTCTTCGAATTCTAGTTCAAATGCATGGAGCCAACCAAATTTGATCCAGAAGCTGAAAAAGAGGGGTTATAGTGGATCAGGGCTGGTTAACGTACAGGTGAAAAGCAGTTCTCCAAAGACTCTTAATGGAAGTGAAAACGGAGTTTTGGATGACAACAAGTTACCTCATTGTGTTGAAGTTGGTACAACTCCATCTAAGGATTGCAAGGATGGTCAATGCGATGATGAAGGGATCTCGAAACCCAATTGTGAAAATAATGACGATGAAGGAATCCCAAAACCCAATTGTGAAAAGAATGATGATGAAGGAATCCCGAAACCCAATTGTGAAAATAATGATGATGAAGGAATCCCGAAACCCAATTGTGAAAACATTGATGATGAAGGAATCCCGAAACCCCACTGCGAAAACATTGATGATGAAGGAATCCCAAAACCTCAATGTGAAAACGACGATGATGAAATTGTTGATAGTGATACTGATATTGTGTTTGATAGTGACGATGATCTTTCTTTAGATGACACTGACTCAGACACCGGAGAGAAAAGCCACGAAGGGAGCAAGAAGAGTAAGTGGTTCAGGAAATTCTTTAATGATTTAAATAAATTGACAGTTGAGGAGATCAGTTCACCAGCAATTCGGTGGCACTGCCCAGCATGCCAAGATGGTCCTGGGGCTATTGATTGGTATCATGGATTGCAGCCCCTTTTGAATCATTCCAGGACAATAAAAGTAAGGAGGGCAAGATTGCATCGAGCGTTTTCCGAAACTTTGGAGGAAGACTGCTCAAGGAGAGGAGCTCCATTGATAAGGGGTGGTGAAGCCAATGGACTGTGGGAGGGTCTCAATAACAAAGTTAAGGATCGTGAAATTGTTTGGCCTCCAATGGTTGTCATTATGAATACGAAATATGAGCAGGATGAAAACAACAAGGTACAATATATTTTCTTGTTTTCTAATTTGATGAAATATATATGTAGTCTTAGTCTATTTCCTTTTATTTGTTTTTAAATCGCATAGACATTGCAGCTAGTTGTTGAATTTTTACTTCATAAATTATTAAACAAAATTCCGTATCTCCTATAAGAGTCTTGGTCCTTTTGTGATTTTCTTTTAATTTATCTAATGTGAAGTTCCTCTGTAGTTTAACCTCACCGAGTTGAATTGTAGTGGACAGGAATGGGCAATCAAGAACTCCTTGATTGCTTCAGTGATTACGGTGCATTGAAGGCTCGACACTCATATGGTCCACATGGGCACCGAGGGATGAGTGTTTTGATTTTTGAACCATCTGTAGCAGGTTATTTAGAGTCTGTGCAGCTCTACAAGCATTTCAAAGAGCAAGGAAGAGATAGGGAAGCTTGGGATCGTTGTAAGAATCCATTTGTCCCAGGTGGAAAGCGCCAACTTTATGGCTACATGGCTTCTAGAGAAGATTTAGATGTTTTCAACAAGCACTCTGGAGGTCATTTTTCCTCTCTCTCTTAATTAGCCTTTTTATATATTCTGTGTCCAATTTTTCATCTTGTGTGGAAAGATTGGGGATTGAAATGATTCATGATCAATTTGAAGATGACAACTGCTTTGGTAGTTTAAGAATTCTTAGATGGCATACTTCTCTCTATTTCACAAAGGGATGGTGTTAGATGTTCTTGTTTGGTTTTTGGCAATTGTTTTTCCTTCTTATTTTCTGTATAATTTTTGGAAATGGAATGAATGTTGCTGTCTTGCTGATATACTATGATTTATCTATACTTGGAAATGGAAAGAATGTTGCTGTCGTGCTGATATATGATCTATCTATACTTGTTTAGGAAAATCAAAATTGAAGTTTGAAATGAGATCATATCTAGAGATGGTAGAGAGCAAGATCAAGCACATCAATGATGGCAGTCAACAGCTTGACATTTGTAAGGACATGATAGCTAAAGAACAGCTCAAATCAAAAGTAAGTGAGAACTTACGCAGAACAACTGAAGAGAACCATGTTGTGCGAGAACGTACTAAAGAACATCATCTACAAAACAAGGAGGAGGTAATGTTATGAGACTAAAATTACATTAATATTATTCTTGTAATGCCCATTGATTTGTCTATGAAGATTCTTGACTGTTTTATTATTAATAAGTTGTGCATAGAATTGGTGAGGATGCTTTCCATATTGAGGGTAATCAGCAAAAGGTGTTTTGCTTTTACAGCTTAGTTTATTTGTACATGTCTTCTGATGTCCTGTTTTGTGGTAGCTGGTCGAGCATTTATTGGTTGTTTGAGTGTGATCTTTCATTGGTATTGTTAGTATATAGATGTAAGGGTAATTATAGTGGTTAAGAGTGTCAGAGCAATTAATTAGATAGTTGGTTAGTTTGTTATGTGGCTGTTCAGCCTATCAGCAAGTCTTTAAATAGCCGTAAATTGGTTGAAGGGGGAATTTTGAATAACTGAATGTGTAACAAACATCTGTGAATAGAGTAGTGACTCTATTGTAGTAGAAAGGAATCCCCTAGAAGAGAGACTCTGTCCTATTTTTTCAACAAAATTGTTCATTCTTTTCAATTAGTGAGTTCCTAACTGGTATGGATGCTATGAATTCACAACTTGGTTTTCTTTCTTGGTTCTGGTAGTAGCTTTCCGAATGATGATGCAAAAAAACTTCTATGACTGATCATTGTATATATTCTTTTTTAGATGGACGAACAAGAAAAGTTTTTCCTTGATCAAATACAAATCATTCATCAATCAATAGCTGCTAAGGAAGACGAGTTTACGAAATCACAACAAGCAAAACGAGAAGTGACGTGTGCTAATGGAGATTCTTCTGTGAAAGAGGGCGACAATCATATGTAATATTCTTATATTCCCTTATAGTTCACTGATTGCATATTCGCTTTCTTTGTCACTTTTGGAATACATAACTAAGTGGCCAGTATGCAAGATTCAATTCTTGATCTTTTCTGATGTAAAACTCAATCTTCTTTAAACAGAATGGAGAAAAATTCTAGTTTCACGAAGTCTCAAGACAAGGATATGAGGCAATTCGAGGCAGTGAGAGATAATATCTTAAAAACGCATGGAGAAAAACAGTTGGCTCTGAAGAAGAAGCAGTGGCAAGAGCAGGTTGAACTTGATAAGGAATTGGAAAATGAACTAACTCAGCTCATGAACAAGTATGCTTTAAGTCACTCTCAAGAAGAAAGCTGTTAATATTAAACGGCGTTTAAGTCCCATTAACATGTGAAAACATGCAGAGACGTGGTAAATTTTGCCTGAGTTTAATTTGAAAGTTGAAAGTGAGGGTTGATGAGGGCTATCATCACCAAAGTATTGTTCCCCATTTTGACTAGTTCCAATAGTTTTTAGCTTTGGTTACGATTTTTATTATATACTTGGCTTTCAAATGGTTAGAAATATAATTTTATTTTGATTGAATTTACTGTGTTTTGCTCTGTGTCTTGAAATGTATATGCATATTTC
>Ga0315915_1007749_pt1 | contig 12749 bp, 4 predicted proteins | sample MpolbnodulesMG_FD_207738 | JGI IMG/M metagenome (GOLD analysis project Ga0315915, IMG submission 207738) | Medicago polymorpha root nodule microbial communities from Los Angeles, California, United States - branched nodules | ecosystem: Host-associated > Plants > Roots > Nodule | place: USA... | reverse complement strand
AAAAAAAATAAAGGGTAATAATAGATTTTAAATAAAATAATAATGGTAAAAATGGAAGAAAAAATGAGAAGCTATAGGCTAATTGCAATAGCGTCTGAAAAATAACTTATAAATTTGTGAAATAAGCTATAAGTTTGTGGTGAAAAATCATTATCAAACAAAGCTTTTTTGGTCAAACCAACTTATAAGCTATCCGCTATAAGCTATAAGATATTTTTTTGGTCTTCCCAAACAGAGCCAAAGTATGAAAAGTGAATGATAAAAGAGAAATGATATTTGTAGAATCATTTTTATAACCAATTTTATACAACTTTCTCTATCGCAGCTAAAAAGAGCACAATCACAATATTAAGAAAGAAGAAGAAGAAGGAAACAAGAAAAACGTGGTGAAACGTACTACTACCTAATTTAGCTCAGTTGAGTGAACGATTTCAGCAACTTTTACTGTGATATCTGATCTCTCCATTCCATCAAATCAAGAAGAGAGAGAGTAGAAAAATGGATATTCCGATCCCTTCTCGACAGTTATTCATTAACGGTGACTGGAAATCTCCCATCCTCAATAAACGGATCCCCGTCATCAACCCCTCCACTCAACAAACCATCGGTCAGTAGTAGTTCCATCTCATTCTATTCACACCGTTAGATTACTTCAATCATCTCTAATTCTCAATTGTTGATTCAATTCAGGGGACATCCCAGCAGCTACTAAGGAAGATGTAGACGCCGCTGTTGCCGCTGCTAAAACTGCCCTCTCTCGTAACAAAGGCGCTGATTGGGCTTCCGCTCCTGGAGCTGTTCGTGCTCGCTATCTACGCGCTATCGCCGCTAAGGTTACTGAGAAAAAATCAGAACTCGCTAAACTTGAAGCTATTGATTCTGGTAAACCACTCGATGAAGCCGCGTGGGATATTGTAAGTGCCACTAGTCGTAACTAACTAACTAACTAACTCTACTGTTAAGTGTTAATGATTTCGCACTTCAAAATTAAAAAGACTTTTTATTTTAAGAGCATATCCTTGTAACTTTAGTACTGAGTTCAAATCTTGTCAGAGACGTTGTAAAATGATTATTAGTGTCACTTTAATTGATTTGTGTGTAGGATGATGTTGCTGGCTGTTTCGAGTTTTATGCTGATCTTGCTGAAAAATTGGATGCAAAGCAAAAGGCTCCTGTTTCTCTTCCAATGGATACATTCAAGAGTCATGTCCTTAGGGAACCTATTGGTGTGGTTGGATTAATAACTCCATGGTATGCTACTAGTTTCTTTTTCTTCATTTGCTAATCGTATATGAATTCATAGAATTCTTATTTAACCTTTTTTTATAGCAATTTAGTTATTATTTCGACTTCTATATGGTCAGTCCAGTCAAATCTTGACAGTTGGATCGAACTGCAACAAGAATTCAATTGTTTGAGATTTGACTGGATGGACCCGACTGCTGATTTTGTGCTCAAATTTTTTTGTATTAAGGACTTGCCAAATTTGATATGGCAATGCTAACTTTGTCGATAACATGTACTTTTATGCGCTATTAGTATTACGTCCCCACTCCCCTATGCATGCACATTGTCGTTTTACTTACTGTAATTTTGTTGATTGCCGGTTGAGTGTTTTTTAATGCTCGATCAAATGTTGTTTTAGGAACTATCCTATGTTGATGGCTACGTGGAAGGTTGCTCCTGCTCTTGCTGCTGGCTGCGCTGCAATATTGAAGCCATCTGAATTGGCATCTCTGTATGTTATGTTCTCATCAACGCTTATAATCTTGCTTCTTTGTTTTGTTTGTTTCTCATGATGTGTTTCATTTTACAATTTTAGAACCTGCTTGGAGTTGGGCGAAATATGCAAAGAAGTGGGCCTTCCTCCGGGTGTATTAAATATTCTCACTGGATTAGGCCCTGAAGCTGGCGCTCCTTTGGCATCCCATCCCGATGTTGACAAGGTTCAATTATCTTTAGATTTTAATAGATGTGGAGTTATAGAGGGCCATACCTATGTCTCACATTCAATTTATTATCATGTTACTTCTATGATCCCATGACTAACATTTGACATTTCTAACAGATTGCTTTTACCGGAAGCTCTGCAACTGGGAGCAAAATTATGACAGCGGCAGCTCAGCTGGTCAAGGTATTTTGATGCAGTATTTTCTATAAATTACATACAATTCATATTTCATGATGTTTTAATGAAATGAAGAACACACACTGAAACACACTCAGTGGAACCTTTTTTTACCTATTCATATTTTTATTTTCTACTTTTCATGAGTTCCTTCTGTAACATCAAATTTGTGGTTTCTTGGCAGCCTGTTTCACTGGAGCTTGGTGGTAAAAGCCCGTTAATTGTTTTTGAGGATGTTGACCTTGATAAGGGTTAGTACCTTCTCCAGTATAACTATTTAGCTATGGACAACCCATACTTGTATTGTGGGGTCGTGCTTCCTGAACATATGATTGAGGATGAGTAAATCTTATCCATTACTTATCATTTAATGTATTGATCCCCTTTCTCCATTATTTAAAGCTGCTGAATGGGCCATCTTCGGCTGCTTCTGGACAAACGGTCAAATATGCAGTGCAACTTCGCGTCTTATTGTACATGTAAGTATAATAGATTGATCCCACGCCTTCCATAAACTTTTGTGCTAGCTCATTAAACAAGTAATTGTAACTTCCATTTATGTTTTTTTCTTTTGTCTGCATATATGGGACTGATCGTGCTAACTTCAATTGTGCTAGAACTTTGTCAGACAAATTGGTAGTAGGGATTTTGTCAGCATTCATCTTCAAAAACTGACAAGCTAAGATACTCTTATTATTTCAGGAAAGTATAGCAACAGAATTTTTGAATAGGATGGTGAAATGGATCAAAAACATCAAAATTTCCGATCCCTTGGAAGAAGGTTGCAGGCTAGGACCTGTTGTTAGTGAAGGACAGGTATATTTTCATTTCTCATTTCTGTACAATGTATATGCTTTATACTTAACTTATATTTTGAACTCTGTAAAGTAAAGGACGGGTATGCTTTTGTATGTTCAAATTGCTTCTTCATATTCAATGAAAATGTATTGGTAAATATGATATTATAATGAAATATGTCAATTTGCTTGTACCTTGGACTGGTATAAAGCTTCCTGAGAAGCACTATTGGCTGGTTGGTTTTAACTTGTATGTATAATTTATGAGAAGGAAGAAGGAATCTTCTTCAAACCATTGTACATGTCCACATAATGTAGTTTTCTTTCTGGTCAGGCAACTAAAAACAGTTTACTGATTCTAAGCATATTTGTCTGGAACAATGATTATATGATATCTAATATTCAGTATTTGTCTGGAACAATGATTATATGATATCTAATATTCAGTATTTGTCTGGAACAATGATTATATGATATCTAATATTCAGTATTCACATTATATGGTTCAGTACGAAAAAATATTGAAGTTTGTCTCGAATGCTAAGAGTGAGGGTGCGACAATTTTGACTGGTGGATCTCGACCAGAGGTATGATTATGCTTTCTGTGCATGTGTGTTCAGTTAGGTATTTCTGCTGTTTCCATGATAATTGATTATGTTTTGCAAATGCAATGGCAGCATCTAAAGAAAGGATTCTTTGTTGAACCAACCATCATAACTGATGTGACTACTTCCATGCAAATTTGGAAAGAAGAAGTATTTGGACCTGTTCTCTGTGTAAAAACGTTTAGCACCGAGGAAGAAGCTATTGATCTAGCAAATGACACTATGTGAGTCAGTTTTCTGCGAACTAACGTTAACTTCATCTGTATACTGATTTCCGGTCATTTGTGGAATGGTATCTAAGTTATATACTCTGGTCCTCTACAGCTATGGCTTAGGTGCTGCTGTAATATCAAATGATCTAGAAAGATGTGAGCGTGTAACTAAGGTGAGACTTATTATAGGTCATCAAGAAAACACCTAAATAATTGGAATGTTGTTGCAATTAAATAGTTTATCTTGCTCTGATGCAGGCGTTTAAGGCCGGAATAGTATGGGTCAATTGCTCTCAGCCATGCTTCACTCAAGCGCCATGGGGAGGCATTAAACGTAGTGGTTTTGGCCGTGAACTTGGAGAATGGTATGACTCTATTTACTAAATTAGCTAATGTGAAAGTCTCCTTAAATGCCTATCTTTTTATTTATTTCTCTGGATGAAGAGGTGATCGCAACTTCTTAATATGCAAAAGAAACCCACAATTATAAGGTGAAGTCTAAGTTTGTGGATTGTTAAATGTACTAGTACATTCCCTGCTGACAGTGTAGTGATCATCAGATACTGTACTTCTAAATTCAATTTAACAGTCAATAAAGTTATGAACGGATCATGGCACAGGTGCATCCCTTGCATTGTAAAATTTGAATTATACATGATAGGGATTAACATGTGTTGGCACGTTTAAAGTTCAACCTAACTTGCATGTTTCCTTGGTCTGAATCTGGCATAAAGGGATAATTGGATTGGGGTGGTGCGGGAAATAAATAATTTCGCTAAACCTGTCTTATTTGACCTTGACTCTGATTTTGTTTAATATTTTTTAACAGGGGACTGGACAATTACTTGAGCGTGAAGCAAGTGACTCAGTACATCTCTGATGAACCATGGGGCTGGTACCAACCTCCTGCAAAACTGTGATATGTATCTAAAAACCGACATGAATAAGGGTTGGATAATACCAAATTATGACTATGATCCTAAGGTGGGAAGGCATATATTATAAGGGAAATGTTAACGGGGGCACTCGTTAAGACCTTTATATAGTAACTTTGTATGAAAACATGTGTAATCAATGTTTTGGAAATCGAAATGTTTGACTTTTTTTACAAATTAATTTCTTCTTTTAGAATCCTTAAAGAGTGCCCCGGGGACACTCGTTAACAAGACCCATATTTATAATGTCTCTGTAAAACAATGGAACTGATTGCTTTCATGTTTATGCCGGTAGTGTGTTTGTTTGATTTGGTTTTATGCTGGCCTACCATCATGCTTCGATTTTTTAACGCCATTACGACAAACTTCTCTCAACTCTATTCTGTTTCCTACTATGATTCCATTGAAGTCTATTCTGAATGGCCCCAATAAGTAGGTCATTGAGTTCTATGAGGGGTTGTGAGTATAAAGTTTGTGCACGCGTCATTTTCCTCTGCATACTTCTTGACGTACGCACACAAATAAAAGGGTCACAGATTTTAATGTGGCTAACTAATCTGTTTAGGACTTGAATATCTATAAGGTTGTTCATGGATAGGTTCTTCTTCTTTTTTTTTTTTTGAGAGGATGGATAGGTTATTTATACAAGTTATATCAATTCGTGCACGTATAAAAACCATTTGCTACAGTTGGATTTTGAAACCAATTAATCTTCTTTTTTTTTGCAATCGGTCGTCCGGTAAGTATAGGAGGATAATATTGTTTGTTTCCTAACAAGAAAATTGTTGTCAACACATTTGAGAAGGCTAAGAAACACATATAAAACACTAAAATGCCCTTCGATAATTAACTGCCGAGGAAGTTCAAAACCGGCTGCAGTTAACTACCGAGGAAAACATGAAATTAAATAAGGAAATACACCTAAGTTTTTTCTTAATTAAATTTAATTCTTTAATAAGAAAATATTTGTAATTAATTTCATTGATGTCTCTCATTAATAAGGATTTGCTAATTTAATTTAATTTATTTTATGCAGAATCAAAACCTTGGGCTATTTAATTTATTTTAAATAATTTAATTTAATTTATTTTATGCAGGAACCTTTAATTGCTTATTATCCGTTTAATTAGATCTGTCTTTTTAGCAATCTCGTGACGTCTCATCTTTTTCCATAGACGTGCAAGCTCCTAATTGCAATCAGATATCCAATTAAACAGATAATAAATAATAAAATAACATGTTGTGAATTCCAATCATCCAATTGGCTTATTTAAAATAAATTAAATAGCTCAAGGTTTTGATTCCTGCATAAAATAAATTAAATTAAATTAGCAAATCCTTATTAATGAGAGACATCAATGAAATTAATTATAAATATTTCTTTATTAAAGAAGTAAATTTAATTAAGGAAAAACTTAAGTGTATTTCTTTATTTAATTTCAGGTTTTAAGATCAGTTAACTGTCAACAACAATTTTCTCCTAGGTTGTGGTGCGGTAAAGTCTTTCATCAAGATAAAAAATCCAAGCTCGATGTGATAGGTGTTGTCTCCAAGAACTTCATCTTCTACTTGCAATCTAGCTCGGTGTGGTAGGTTTTCTCGTACTTTTGCATTGTACCTAGCATGTTTGTATAATTTGGATATCACACCCTATGCTAGTTACCTAATTGGGTTTGGTTATGACATGTGTTTTGGGCAATTTCATTTCTGAATTAATTTTAATGTTAAAGAAAGAAATTTTTCGATTTACCTAGAAGTGGAAGTATTCCCAAAGCATGTGAGACTTGTTAATTGTGAAAGAAAAAACAAAGATAAATATCATGAGAATGAGACTACTTAAATTATGTAATGATAAAGATGCATACACTAAAACCCTTTGAATTGAAACTATGGAGCAATCTAGATAGACAGCTTAAATTAAAAATATAAAACAAACATAGGAAAATCATTTTGAAATTGGTCATCATAGGAAAATCATTTTGTTCCACGACACGTTTGCAAAAACCATAGTGAGAAACCACGGTAATGCAGCAGCTTAGTTTTGCATCTTATGTGTTTTTATGGTGAAAATGCTCAAGATGTAAAAATGGTTTGCAAACACAGTTCCACATACATGCTTGATTTTGAATAATTTCATAAGAGTTTTATTTAGAATGAGTTGAGAGTTAAATATTTGAATACAATAACAGAAAAATAAGTTAAACAATGAATTCCAAACTAAAAATCATGTATGACAGCAAGAATTTTAAATCAAGATACAAAAATAGTATACTGAATAATCCATACTCAAATTGTTTTATGCTTCTAGAATTGTTTTTGACTTACAAAGGTAAAACAAACTTAAGGTAAATTCCCTGTTTCTAATGTTACTATTTTTAATATTATTTTTGTTTTGAATTTTCATTTTATGTTTTTGGTACAATTTGTTTTGGATTTCTATTCGCTAAATTTAGAAAATCTCCATCTTTTTATTTCTCTCTTATTCTAAAAGACTAAAACAAACAGAGTGAATAGATGTTACATGTGCAGCTACATCTTTGTGTTTTGGTACAATTTGTTTTGAATTTTCTATTTTCTATTCGCTAAATTTAGAAAATCTCCACCTTTTTATTTTTCTCTTATTCTAAAAGACTAAAAATACAATAAATAGATGTTACATGTGCAACTACATCCAAACTAAAACAAACAATAAATAGATATTACATGTGCAACTACATCCAGACTAAAACAAGCAATGAATAGATGTTACATGTGCAGCTCAGAACAACATTGGCCAAATTATCAAACCTTGAAGACATGAAAATTAGTTTGACCGATAGTAATTTATCAAAGTTAATAATATGAAATTTTAACAAAACGATGACAATAGCATCAAAAATATAATGTGATAAAACTAATTTACTCCATTAAAACCAAACTCACTTTGGTGTACGAATTTTTTTTAACCAAACTCACTTGAATATTTCTTAAAGACACATAGTGAACCAAACACTGTGTTTGGCATTTAATGTGATTCATTCATGTGTTAAAAGGGAGACTAGTTATGTTAATAAGTAATGAATTAAATAAGTAATGAAAGTGTTCCCCTCAAAAAAAAGTACTAATGAAAGTGTTGACTCATATTATTATATCCACTTACATGCAATTATTTTTTTATTTAACAGAAACATACATGCAATTATTTTTGAGAGGACATACATGCAATTATAATGACGTGAGAAAAAGGAGATAATGAAAAGGACCAACTGAATCTAGTTTGTAGAATTAAGACACCAATTTGACCCATAAAATTAATAAAGAATCTAACGTGCAACCTTATTTAAAGGTATATTAAGACTTTCTAAAATTAACAGCTGCAAACAAGATAACCCACAAGATTTCCCTTTGCATAAAGAGGTGTGATATAGAATTTCCCAAGTACAGCCTAATCAGATATTAGGCCAAGCATCACAGCTAAAAAAATCCGTACATTCTATGTTGGCACATCTAGAATGTGTCTAAGTACACTACAATGGAATATCTCTCTTTTCGAAAAAAACTATTTTATTTGACTTTGTTGCATATAAGTTACTACAAAACTTGCGTTGACCTCTTCCCAGCAACTTCAGAGTACCAAGATTTCCATGCTTCCATGTAATGAGAGTAAAGTTCTTTCAAAGCTGTAGAAAAAGTAAATCATAACAGATTAGTTGAATATTCAATAACATATTTCAGTAATAAAGCCACTGCATAAAGATTATACATAACAAATCTGCCCAACTATTATGAAACAGTATCAAAAGAAAACTACTAGTATCACTTGCTGCAAAATAGTTTAGTGAATGAATATTGAATGTCAGTGTAAAAAAAAGAAGTCATTTTTTACTGTTTGCAGAGATGAAAATGCTTAATTGCCTTGGTTTTGATACTGAGGGCAATGTTCAGTAGCGAGACTCTCCCAGTCATGCACCTGCTTCACTTTATTCTCAGAGCTTCCAGCTTTGGATACAAAGGCAGGAGCAAAAGGACCAAATTGATAGTTAGCTGAAGTCTGTTTTATGCCTTGTTTCACATCTTCCTGACATAGCCCACTATCATTTTCCATTGTCTTTTGCTTCTTAAAGTCCCCACCCGTGAACAAGTCCGTTCTATTCCTGGCAAAGCTTATGTTTGTGACATCATTTCCAAACGCCCTTTTCCTAGACTCATTTTGTTTTGAATTGTAAAGTGATGCCTCATTCAATGTCTTCCCTTTTAAGCCTAGCCACCTGAATGCTGGTTTTCTTGTATCTGTGGTATGGGTCTGCATCATTTTGTAGGGTGACAATGATCAATAAACAAACCAATGCAAAGAGGAAATGTGGAACTCATTCTCACTACTATTTAATATTAAATTTGAACAAATAACAAATATAAAATGAAAAGTGTAAGGAATATATTACCTTCTCAATAAGGTTCATGGAGGTTAGCACGTTTGCAATATCATAAAGGCGCCTGACTTTTGCTGCAAGGCCAGATGGGACTGTAAGTGAAAAGATTCGTCGCTGACTCTTTTGTTAACGAAAACAAACAAACAAGGTAATTCAGTTTATATTACTTACTTCTCATTGTTGATGAATTATAAGCATCTCCAAGCAACAACCTTGCTGCATCATCAAGGGATATCATTTCCAGCTGCAGAGTAGAGTGGTTATCGTTAGTCAACAACTTTAACATATCAGATATATGGCATGGATATTAAAGACATAAATCAGCTTGGAATGAACAAGAAACTATGCAATTCTCACGTTGGAACAGACAAAGAGCTTGACAAAATTCTGAGTAAGCAGCGCCAGAGATTTTTCCCTTCTGTCTGCAAAACATTAGAATAGAAGAGTGAGCCTCAAATTGCAATCAGTGCCAAGTCTAAGTCCACCTACTACTCCAATATTATAAAATTTAATAAACAATGGCTTCGCAATTGTATAAACTTTTAAGTCTTGGTGCACTTCTTTAACTAAATTATCATTCTCTGGTGCTAATAACAGTCATAATCACTAACAGTATCATATGATTTTAAAAGCTGTTTTATTTAAATGTAAATGGTATTTCCTAACCCTAAGAAAAGAAAACTTCCTATAAACTTGAACAATCTGATGCGAAATTGGATTGTTCTGAGGATACAAAAGTAAAAATAAATCTCTATCAATCGTGCACAAAAGACATAATACAGGTATGGCATACAATATGTAGAAGAAAACTCTAACAACTAAGTGTTTGTTTAGATTAAGGTAGAGTGCATTAGCACCTTAAAACTATAACCCACAACATAGTAATGTGTGTGTAGATTGAGGTCAAAGACCCCTCAACTTATGCTTACCCAGCAAAATTGGATTGAACCCTAATTTAGTTAACATGGGGTTATTTAAAAACACATTTTTGTCATCAAACATAATTATTAATAGTATGCAGAGAGAATTGTTTTGCAATTTGCAAATTAAAGTTGACTAAAACTTAAGTCGTAAAAGTTTGTTCCAAGCCCGTGTTTAAAAAATTATGCTATTAAAGTAGTTCCTCAAACATTCAACTTATCACCACTCTTGTTTTACTTAAAATCAAAATTATGGTGATATTTTTAAATCATTAAAAGGCTAATTCAGTGACCCAAAATTTGAAGAAAAATAAATTAATCTACTGACCTATAATGCATTTAGAAGAATAAACTGTAAATCTGGTTTTTTAATAAAAACATTACAGGACAGAACAATATCATATACCACCACCTCAACAACAACAAGAAAAACATAAAAACATGTTTCAAAGATCTGAAACATGTTTGTACCAAGAATAAAAAAGTTACCATTTTTCAAAGATCTGGGAAAAGCGGAATTAGGGTTGAGATTGTCATTCTGACTTCCAGTGGGTTGGGATAATGATTCACCCTGACTTCCAGTGGTTTGGGATAACAATTCATCCTCATCCTCTTCATCCGATACCTAAATCACGAAATTACTTAAAAACAACCCTAATAAACCAATTATACTTCTCATAAAACTAAATTATGTATGTAAAAATAGAACTCACCTTCACATCTTCATTGGCACCTTCTTGTGAAGAATTGAGATTCTGCCATAAACCCTCTTCCTAAAAAACAATTCAAAATCAAAACAATTACAAAAAAAAAAATATTTACAATTATTGAATCCCAAAAATTAAATTGAGAAAGAATTGAATCCTAAAATTTGAAATTACCTTAAGCTCCTGTAAAGCAACAGGAATTGCTGCAAAACCTTTCCAGGTATACTGATTCTTGGCTTTTCTTGCAAGAACCTAAAAAAAACCAAACAAAAACCAAAAAGAGGAACAAAAATTAATAATAAAAAAAAAATGGTGGGAACATGAGTGAACAAAAATTAAGGTTAAAAAAAAAAACGAACCCCGATGCTTTCGAGAACATTGACAATATCATAGATCCGTCTTCTCTCAACACCTGAACATCATTAACAACTGTTGGATTAGATCCAATTTGTTTTTTTTTTTTTTACAATTAAAAAAGAAAAAGTGAATCGTAATAATAATGAATACCTAATTTGGCGGCAGCATCGTCGAGACCGATTAAACGAACATCATCTTTGTTATACAAGCTCAAGAAACTGCAATTGAAAAATTGAATCAATAAAATAATTAGTGAGAGAGAATAGAAGAAGAGTAACACTTACTTGGTGCATAAGAGGCCGAGGGATTTTTGTTTACGGTCGTAAGTGTGGTGTCGTGAAGGAGGATCGGAGGAAGAAGCAGCCATGGATCTGAAATTCGAAATTTGGAGGGAAGAGAGAGATAGACGATGATGTTTGTTGTTAGAAATCGTGAATGGAGAAAACGACAGAGCCGTTAGATATATAAAAGGGGGAAGAGAAGAGAAGAGAAGAGAAGAGGGTGTTTGTGTTTGAGAGAGAGTGTGGCGGGCCGAAATTTGAAAATTGGTGGAAGCGAGCGTGTTTTTTTTGGATCCAAAAATTGGTTTTGCGATTGTGTTGGAGGGAGGAATCTTTTCAGATTTTGTTTTTAATTAAAATCTTTTTTCAGTTAAGCGGGAGTTTGTTTTTGTTTTCTTTTCTCATTCATAGATGGCTTACTTACGCCGCAACCTCTTATTTGAAATTGAATTCTTTCTTATCCATCACTTCCATTAGGGTTTACCTGCGTCTGTTTACTCAAACCAATTATTATTGTCTTTCAAAGACACACCAATTATATTTAAAAGTTACTCCAAATATCTCAAATTTCCTTTTTAATTTATTTGAAAAAATAATTCGGTTCTTCAAATATTTGATTCTGTTTTTAAATATATTAGTGTAGAGATCCAATCCAAGAGCGTGTAGGGTCTCTTTTAGCTTCACTAAGATGTAATCCACTTAGGGTGACATAGTGATATTGGCTTGGGACCTAAAGTGTGATACTCCTCAAGGTTTCAGGTTTGATTATCTCTAGTATCAATTTAAGTGGATTAATTTTGATTTTTTTTAAATAAATAGCCCAAGGTTTTGATTCCTGCATAAAATAAATTAAATTAAATTAGCAAATTCTTATTAATGAGAGACATCAATGAAATTAATTATAAATATTTCTTTATTAAAGAAGTAAATTTAATTAAGGAAAAACTTAAGTATATTTCTTTATTTAATTTCAGGTTTTAAGTTCCTCGGCAGTTAACTGTCAACAACAATTTTCAGTAATTAACCGATTTTAACTTTTTAGATAATACCCTATGACACTAATATATAAGATATTTTTCAGTAATCATGAGTAAATAAATAATCCTAATATATATGTTGTATAAGATAAAGAAAGATATCATACATAGCTGACTAAAATACCAGAGCAAGAAAATTATATTTAATCTGCGGCAAAAAATAGAGCATGTTTATTACAAATTAAAATAAAAGTGATTTTGACATAAAATAAAATAATTTAGAGATTATATTTTAGAGATTTAGGGTCCGTTTTTTACGGATTAAAATAAAAGTGATTTTGACATAAAATAATTAGAGATTATTTTTTAGAGATTTTATTAAAAATCATAATCTATTTTACGTTTGTTTACCTTACTAAAA
>Ga0315915_1007745_pt1 | contig 12754 bp, 8 predicted proteins | sample MpolbnodulesMG_FD_207738 | JGI IMG/M metagenome (GOLD analysis project Ga0315915, IMG submission 207738) | Medicago polymorpha root nodule microbial communities from Los Angeles, California, United States - branched nodules | ecosystem: Host-associated > Plants > Roots > Nodule | place: USA... | reverse complement strand
GCCGGCACATCACACTCCATGAAACCGTGCAAACCTTTTTGGAGAGGACATCACCACTCCATATAAATTTTTTAATCCATAAGTCTAGTAAACGCAGCAGCCGTCTAGGCCAAAAATAAACATGGAATGAGTAAAGAAGTATCCACAAAAATTTGAAGTAAAAAGTAAATAGGAACAAAAAATTTCTAAGAAAGTGATAGATAAAAATGAAAGTGATAGAACAAAACATTTTGAGGAATAAGTTAAATTTTAACATAGAGCTTTTTTATTGGTAAAAAAAAAAAATAGAGAGCTTTTTTAAAGTCCATAATATATATTTAAGTGGTACAATTACATTTTTGCTTAGATTTAATTATCTAGACTTCTATAGTTCTAAGGCAATAATTACAATTATGATTTTTTTTTTTTTGGATAAAAAGTTAAATCGTTTAATCTTTTGTTAAGGCTAACAATGTTTTGAGATACAATTTGAATCGAGCCTTCTTAACCTAATCTAAAAAAGTCTAAACCCAACATTGATCAATCTAACGTTGGTTGAATAGCTCATTTTGACACCTCCATATATGACTCTTTTATCCATCGAATTATTTAGATCTAAAGTGATTTTCTTTGTGATAAATTTTTTATTGGTCACCCTTATAACCATGATGATTATCATAAGACAACATGAGAATGAATTTGCAACCTATTAACTTTAGGGAAACGGGTGAGAAAGATGTTGCATTCAAAGTGTTGTACTGTGGGATATGCCACACGGACCTCCACATGGCCAAGAACGGATGGGGCACATCCACCTACCCATTAGTTCCAGGGTAAGCTTCCTACTTTATTATCATTTTTTTTTTTGAATAAAAACTTTATTATCATTTTGTTTCATGGTAATTGTTTTTAGCCATATTTAAGACTACATATATAGTTAATGGAATAAATGATAAATATGCTTACGGCATGACAAAAAATGGCTCAATATCTAAAATTAAAACTTGTATATGTGTTCAAATTCAGCGATCCCTCTTTATCTAATATTTGAATGAAAATTTTATTTAGTCAATGAGAAAATGAGAAAAAATTCGAGTTCTAGATAGATATATGAGAAATCATCAAGTTTTGGCCCTTCATTTTATAATTGACTAAAATTAGAGAAACTTGATGTAACATACAAACTTGATGTTGCTGCTCCTCCGCATGATCCTGCTGCTCCTCCGCATGATCCTGTTGCTCCCTTCCTTTCTAATATATATTTGAGAAAATTAAACAAAGTGCGAGTTCAAAGTTCAATGATCCCTTTTTATTTTTATTTTTTACTCATTCACAAAATTGGTTCACTATTTTTTTTTTAAGGAGAAATTGGTTCTCTATTTTAAAATCATCAAGTTTTGGTCTTGTATCAAATTTTTGTACTTTAAAAATGTTGAAACTGATGTTTTTAATTGATTTACTTCTAATTTTATGAATTTCGATCAATCCATATCATTAGGTCGTATGTCACATCATTTAAAATATTTCAAATCAACAACTTTATATAAAAAATTGTGATTGAGAGATCAAAAATGAGTGCTTATATAATCGGTAGACCAATTTCGTGAATAAGTGAAGATTGATACAATAAAATTGTAATTAAACCAAAAAAGATAAATCTAAACCACCATCACAAAGTGGATAATTATATCACTAAAAATAATTAAAAATTGACAATTTGTCACTTACAACATAAAAAGTTTTTATTACTAAAATAAAACAATAAAAGTTTTTAAATAATTTTTTTCCAATAAATCAACTATTTTTTTCTGTCTTCTTTCGGATTCATAGGACCGCCTTTTTTTCTTTAAAGACATAGGACCACCTTATATTTTTGTTTTTAGCAATACATGTCGTTGTTATTATTAACTAAAAAATATTCATTATGATTTATCAATTTAGCTAAATGTTTGATTTCATTTTCAGATTAACCAAAAAAAAGATTTTAGAGGTGTATAAATTCTGACTGTTTTGGTTGCTATTAAGTAGAATTGATTTTACAATAAAAAAATTAACTCTAGTTGAAACTAAAAATTGAAGATTTTTATTCTAGAATTGATTTTAACATTTTATTTTATTTTTTTTGACAAACATTTAAATTTATTGTTTAACTTACTTTTACATAAATATATTCAAACATGAATTATTTTACCTTCTACTCACTTTTAGCCATAATCAGTTTAACAAGATAACTTCAATTATTTATTTAGAGACTTTCACTTCAATCAATTTAGAGTAATGCTAAGGACACTCTATTTTCAACACCATCTCTAACACTCACTCTCTTGTTGGATGAAACTAATGTATGTTCCACCACTTTAAGTGGAACTCATTTCCAATGTGTGAGTCCCACCATGATTTAAATCAATAATGAAGTGAGTGTTTGAGAGAGTGTTGAAAAGAGAGTATTGCTAACATTACTCATCAATTTAAAGGAGCACTTCAACCAAATTTTCCCTTGTTAATAATTGTTAGGTCTTTCTTTTAGAGGAATAATTGTTATGTCCTAATCGTCTCTTTTCTAACTGTGATTTAGGGACTAAGGATTTTTCTTTCACTTCTCATATAGTATTAAAATGAATGTTCACTCTTAATAAATTAAACATTACTCCGTCTCATATTAGGTGACATGATTATTGTTCAACATATGCCAATGCATTATTTTAACATATAATATCTTTAATTATTTATTACTAAAAATTATTAAAAGTTGATAATTTGAATATATTAATTGAGACAAATCCAACATCTTATATACTATAATTTGTCTTTATTTATTAGTAGAAAAATATGATTAAAATATGTTATAGGAGAATAATGCATATGCTTAAACTAAATCACTTAATTTGAGACGGAATGAGTAATATCAAAGGATTACCGATTACCGTCCTCGTGAGCTTAACTCAATTGATATGGACAATAGATAAAAAATGCAAGGTCTGAGGTTTAAACCCCAGCCACCCCAAAAAAAAAGAAAAAGGATTACCGATTACCAAAACAAATTCATTTCCGTTCTAACAATTGGTACAAGAAATACAGGCACGAAATTGTTGGTGTAGTGACTGAGGTGGGAAGCAAAGTAGAAAAATTCAAAGTTGATGACAAAGTGGGTGTGGGATGCTTAGTTGGTTCTTGCAGATCGTGCCAAGATTGTGATGACAGTCTTGAAAACTACTGCACAAAATTTATACTCACATATGGTGCTAAATATAGTGATGGAAGTATCACATATGGAGGCTACTCTGACTCGATGGTTGTAGACGAGTGCTTTGTGATCCGTATACCTAATGCCTTGCCACTTGATGCCGCTGCTCCTCTCCTTTGCGCCGGAATCACTGTTTATAGCCCTCTTATATATTATGGATTCAACAAGCCTGGTCTACATGTGGGCGTGGTTGGCCTTGGTGGGTTAGGCCATATGGCTGTAAAATTTGCCAAAGCTTTTGGAGTTAATGTGACTGTAATTAGTACATCACCAAACAAAAGGAAGGAAGCAATAGAACACCTAAAAGCTGATTCATTTCTAATTAGCCGTGATCCTGATCAAATGCAGGTAAATCACATATATACATCCATGTATATGTTGTTTTTTTAAACTCGGTATTCGGTCATTAATTCTGGCGACCAATTTCAGCGTATGCATGCAACGGACGTTCGTGTCTATGTTAGTATTTCATTGGTGATAATTAGTTAATAAATGTTGATAATTTTCTAGGCTGCAATAGGGACTTTGGATGGTATTATTGACACAATTTCTGCTGATCATTCCCTCTTACCCCTAATTGATTTACTAAAATCTCATGGAAAGCTTGTATTGGTTGGTGCCCCAGAGAAGCCTCTTGAGTTACCGGCGTGGCCTTTACTAGTGGGTAAGCATATGAAAATCACATACCTATGTAGCATGCTATATAGGTATGTGAAACTTCAATAAATTAGTTTGCTTAACTTAGTGTAAAATATAGTGCATATATCTTAGGAAATGAAATTAAACTTAAATTAATATTTTGATGTATTGCAGGGAGAAAAATGGTAGCTGGTAGTGGAATGGGAGGGATGAAGGAAACTCAAGAGATGGTTGATTTTGCAGCCAAACACAGTGTACAACCTGATATTGAAGTTATACCTATGGATTATGTCAACACAGCAATGGATCGTGTCCTCAAATCAGATGTTAAATATAGATTTGTGATTGACATTGGAAACACTCTTAATAAAAGCCCTTAAATTTCAATATGTAATAAGTAGTTATCTACATTTGAGACCCTTCCAAATAAACATGTGCAAAGTTTTTACTTGTAATATTTCTATTGTAATAAGGTTTGTTATCAATAAAGTATAAAATGGCTCCTACTCTTCAATAACTTAAACAACGTCCATATTTACCTTTGTATACCATCTGGCAAAGAACAGGTTTAATAGTTGATTGATATGTAATATTTTACATTCCCATGGTTTTAGATTAATCCATACTTTGTAGTTATTTTGCATAAGCAGTCAATTATTCTCACGTGATAGCACCATTACCAAACCTCCAAAGTCCAAAATACCAAAATTGTTAATAATTTGCAAAGATTGAAAAATGCATGTCAATGTATAGATAGGAGAAAATTAAATACCTTTGAGAGCAAAGTAAAAAATCCATCCTAGGGAAGTATTTAATTAGGGAATCATTCATAGGGGAGAACCATTCCATACGATGTAGAGTATTTTGTAAATCGTTCTTAGGGAATAACCCTTTCATACGATGTATTTGGTTGAAAAAAATAATATTTAAAATAAATATACTAAAAGCAAAAGAATTTTTTATTAAAAATAGCATGATTAACATTAAGCACAAGACATAGAAAATTGCATAACAACATTACAATAACGATGGAAATCTAAATTATCCTTGGCAAGTGATATACTTAAGCTCATGTTTTTGTTAAATTATTTGTTAACCCGTGAATCATGCTAATGAATCCTGCAAAGTTTAAGAGCTTGGTTTCAATGTGTTTCCAATATCAATCACGAATCGATATTTGACATCTCCTTTAGCAAGACGCTGCATTGCTGTGTTGACATAATCAATCGGAACAACCTCGATATCCGGCTTTACATTGTGTTCTGCTGCAAAATCAATCATTTCTTGAGTCTCCTTTAACCCTCCAACTTGACTCCCAGCTAATATTTTTCTCCCTATCAATAATATGAAATTAACCATAGTGAGCATAAAATTCTACATGATTTGAATATTTAATTATATAGAAGTGCGTAATTAGCATTTTCTCCTGAACCATTCTAAGGGAAAATATATATGGAAATATTTTTCATATGCTTACCTTGAATTAAAGTATACTCAGGAAGCTGCAAAGGCTGTACTATTACACCAAGCATTATAAGCTTTCCATGAGACTTCAAGAGACCAATCATTGGTAAGAGAGGATGAACAGCTGAAACTGTGTCAATAATACCATCCAAAGTACCGATTGCAGCCTAAAAAATTATCAATAATATTAGTTTATAAATTATAATTATCAATTTCTGAAATAATGCATCTCAAAATCAAATGAATCATATATTGTATGGTACCTGAATCTGCTTTGGGTCGCTACTTATCAGAAATGAATCAGCTCCTAAGTGTTCTATGGCTTCCTTTTCTTTGTTAGGCGATGTACTAATTACGGTCACATTAGCACCGAAAGCTTTGGCAAATTTCACAGCCATATGGCCAAGTCCACCAAGACCAACAACACCTATATGTAAACCAGGCTTGTCGAGTCCAAAAAATCGAAGAGGACTATATACTGTAACACCAGCACAAAGGAGAGGACCGGCAACATCAAGAGGTATGTTGTCAGGAATGCGAATCACAAAGTGCTCGTCTGCAACCATTGAGTCGGAGTAACCTCCATATGTGACGGTTCCATCACGATACTTGGCACCACATGTGACTACAAATTTGGGGCAGTAATTCTCAAGATTGTCATTACAATCTTGGCATGATCGACATGAATCAATCAAGTAGCCAACACCTACTTTGTCTCCAACTTTAAACTTCTCCACTTTACTTCCCACTTCTGTTACTACACCGGCAAGCTCATGCCTGTATTTATTACATCAATTATGGCAAAAATATATGCTACATTACCTAATCAATTTAATGTATTAGTTTTTAAAAATTGTCCTTTCATTTATATTTTAATTAATTAATGACAGTAAAAATAGTCAATTATTTTTAGTTGTTAATTTGTGCAAAAATAGTTGATGAATCTCATAATTTAGAATGAGTATTAGTATATTTACAGACATGGATAGTACTAATGATAATAATACAACGGAGTTCAAAACATACCCAGGAACAAGTGGATAGATGGAAGTGCCCCATTCATTCTTTGCCATATGGAGATCAGAGTGACATATCCCACAATACAATACCTTGAATGCTACATCTTTTTCACCCGTTTCCCTAAAATTTTGTTGCACCAAAGTTGAATTAATTAGTATCCAGAAACATAGATCTAAACAATTTAAGGGTGTTCCCATTGAAGTTTGGTTCAATTATATATGAGGAAAAAAATAATTCAATCTAAATATTAAAATAATTTGAGTATGGTACCCGTGAGCTTAGCTCCGTTGGTAAATTATGCAGGGGTCGGGGTTCGAACCCCGGACACCCCACTTCTCCACATTTAATTGTGTGAGCTCCAGTCACTAGACTACTAAACTAAAAAAAATATCGAGTTTGGTTCATTTTGAACGTCCCTTTAAAAGAATATGATAATGGGGATTTAATTTAGATGTAATTTCGGTTATCTAAACTACAATTTAAAAAAATTATTTTAACACTTATATTAGAAAACTAACCAATTCTACAAAACTAACATATTTTAAGTAAGGGCATCAAGATGTTAGAAGGTTATTTGATGTGTGTCAAAAAAATTAGTAGCGGCAGCTCACTAATTTTTAATGGTGCGGTTTAATTTTGTATTAGAGTTATGAACCGAAAACTAAACCAAATAGATCTGTTTTTGTTTATTTTGGTCCAAACGCATTCAATAAATATTAGTTTTGAGCGATTTTTAGGGTTTAAACTTTTTATTTTTAATCCGAACAAGAACAACCCTAGTAAACATCAAATATATTCATTCAATTAGCACATTCCATCCAATTCCTTGTTTTGATCTTTTATTAGTGGAAAAAGAAAAGAAAAAAATATTAATTTCCTTAAAACAAGTAGAATGTGAGGGGGGAATGATGCAGCAAATAATATTAGAAATATGCATTAAATTAATGAAGAGGTGATCATGAAGTAAACCTTCTGGAGAAATTGAAAGGGGAGAGAACACCAGAAGGATCTCTAGCTGCCCATCCAAAGGCCTTCTTAGGAAACTCTACTACTTTACCTTCTGTTGCCATTTCAAACTAAGTTATGATAATTCAATAATATGCTCAAAGTTATGATAATTCAATGATATGCTCAAATTCAGGCTGTGTTATACGGTATTTATTTTGAAAAATGGGTAAAGCATTAAGTTATGGATATTATTACTAACATCTACCAGTGCTAGTTATGGATGAGATATTTATAAGAGCTGTCAGGGTTGTTGTATTGGGACCATGCATTTGATCACATTGTCCTTGTTGGTTCATGACTCATTGACTCCTAAGGCGATTAAGGCATCTGCCTCAGGCCCCATTATATAATTCTATATATAGCCTGATATGCATACTATACTTTTGTCAAAAAGGACTTCTTATTTATTTTTTATTTATTATTTACAAAAGAGATGCCTCTAGGCCAAATTACACATGAATATGACGATCAACTAATACATGTAGGTATAGATTGAGAATAAATTGCAAGTCAGTCAGTCACATGATTTTTCGGCCTATTAATGTGATTAAAAGTAACTTGTCAAACACTCATATTAAGGTGATTGATAAGAGTGACAATAGATTAATACAAATGCGACGTTGAATACCAACTATCAAAGAAATTGTGACCGTTGAATTAGAGAAATTGCACTGCCATAGCATCAAAATTATTCCCATTAAAAGTATTGTTAAAAATTGACACAAAATTTGGTGACGAAGATTCGCCAAAAAATTCATGACACGATTTAAAGGAATTGCGAAGAGATTTAAAGCCGATTTCCTGATTCTTGTTCGTCAAAAACCACGACACAATTGAAGAGAATCATGATACGATTTTGCAACAGGCAACTTCAGTATTGTGTACGAAACAACATATTGCAGCGATATCCTGGACAAACGCGACACGATTTTCTCAAGGTCTGAGTAATATATAAAGCTTTCATTCATAATTTTTTTTGTGCAATCTTATCAAACCTAAGGAGGGGACTTTTAGGAAACTTAAAGGCTAAAGGTTGAGTGTCTTTGGGTTAGATTCTTGGGTTGAGAAATGCTTCACAAACACCTTTGCTAATATGTCATATACAATCATAAGAGGGAAGTGCAACAAAAAATATCCAACTCAAGAGAGCGAAGGCTAAGAATTTTGAAGGATTTCAAGCTAGAATCCAAACTCATACTACCTCCGTCCCTAAATATAGGAGGAGCCTTTTGCAAAAACTACGGAGATTAAGAAAGTTGGTTGTAGTATTAAATTTGTATATAATTACTATTGTTTTTATTGTTGATTGAAGAGAAAAATGCAAAATAAATAAGGGTATGTTAGTAAAGAAATAATTAATGTATTTGGAAATACCAAAGAGGTCTTATAAAAAGGGACAAAAAAAATTCTCAAAAGGGTCTTATAATTAGGGACGGAGGTAGTAAAAAGGAATGTTTTAATTCAACTCCATGCAATTTTTATTCGAGCTCGGGTTGGCTACAGAAATTAAGAGGGGCGTTTTAGAGATAATAAAATTGCTTGAATATTCTTTGATGATTTTTTAATGGATTTGGTACATGCTTATACATAAGGATTTCATGTTTGCACATGACTTTTAATAATTTCAACCATAAAAAAGTTTTTATCCCGGTAAATATCTCAAATTTCATTTTTAATCCATTTAAATATTTTCACCAAATTTTGGTTTCTCAAATATTTTCCGTCATAACTTTTGATCTCGATTTTTTCAATCATCTTATATTTTACCTTTCGTATTTTTGATTGATTTTTCTTTACGGATATAATTATAATATTATAAAAATCTGTTCTAATTTTTTTTTCTCAAAATATGAATTTTAAGCGGTAAAAACTTAACAAATTCATATTTAATTTCTCACTTGTTAAAAAAAATTAATTTTTAGTGAGATTCCTATAATATACTAAATATAACTAAAAAGAATCAAAATTTAGAAAGATAAACTTGAGTTTACTTAAAAGTAGAGACTAAAAATTGTAGTAGTAAATATTTAGGGGACTAAAATTTTTTAGAGGAACCAAAATCAAAATTTAAAATATTTATATGGACAAAAACTTATTCATTGCATAAGGAAACTACTAAGTGACTTCATTTGACCCTAGTATCTAGAAGCTGCAGTAATCAAATGAAATCTTTATGTTTGTAGAAAGGTTTCCGGCCATTACTTTTTCCATCATACCCCTTTTTCAAGCGCCTTATTTTTTTTTTTACGAAAATGTCCATGTGATTTTCGGATATTATAATCTGAATTGACTTTTCCCTTTGTTTTCGGGTGGAAAAATGAGTTTTTCACCAATTCGGATTTTATAGTCCGAACACCCCAAAAATAGGGCATGTTCCCAAATCGTAATCTGAGTTGTATAAGCATAAATTATGAGCGTATTTGTAACATGAATATCCAGTTTAAGGACCATATTAATTTTTCTAACTCTCATCTTTCTGTTTTAGGTCATTGTTAATTGTTCTCAATCAAAAATTTGGTTTTCGGGGTACTTGATCAGATTGCTTCGAAACTTTCTCAAAAAATTAGAGAGAAAAAAAATCAAGGATCAAGACTTTCTTAGAAGGGACTTCTTACGAAACTTCGTCCCTCAAAATCCAAAATTTCATCGTTTAGACCCATTTTTCATTTTTTTTTATTTTTCATAGAAAAATTTGAAAATTTTTGCATTAGTTTTATTACACTCTGTGGTATTTTTATATCTATTTTATTTCATTTAACATGTTTTATCATTTTTTTACTTTGTTTTTTTGTTGTTTTTAAAAACGAAATTTACAACCGCTGAAATAAGAAAGATTATGATTGTTGTTTATGCATAAACATTTTTGTCCATAAGAAAGAAATTTACAACTGCTGAAATAAGAAAGATTATGATTGTTTCTTATCCAAACACATCCAAACTTTGTTCGGATTATAATCTGAAATTCCATGGACATTTTTGTAAAAAAAAATAGGGCGCGTGAGAAGATAATAGGGTGGGAAAAGTAATAGTAAAGGTTTATGATCCTCTTCTCACCCAATTCAATGGGCCCAGTGCTGAGAATTTGGATATGGCCTTCTTGTGCCGTGCTTCTAGCCCAGTTGTAACTACTATGTCTAACAACAATGAAAATTGCTCTTTAGACATCTTGGATTGCTCACAAGCACCTCAAACCTTTTTTTTTTTTTTAGTAGTGGCCGGGGTTTGAACCCCGGACCTTGCATATTTTATGGATTGTCCCAACCAACTGAGCTAAGCTCACGACGACAGCACCTCAAACTTTTGAAAATACCTTCATTGAGAGTTACGAACCGTCCGTGACTTTGAAGCAATTGCAATATGCTTTTGCAGCTTTGACACTAAGATTGCTTGTCAATGATTTATGGAACTAACAGGTAAGTATTCAAAGTTCAATAAGATTGTAGTATTTGATTCAATCATTCAATTTAACAAATATAAAGTTTCTCATTGATGTGATGGTCATTGAGATTAATGAAGGCTGACATGTGTGACTTGTGTGCATTATATATTCTCTGCTTTCTGTTTAATCCAACTTGGATTCAAAGTCTCTCCCCCATCTCCCTTTTATGCTGTATATTTGTGACTTGTGTGCGTTATATTTAACAAACATGGAATTTATGTTGTATTTTTTGTGTTTTAGTTTTGTAAACACCTACTTATGTTTTTTGGCCACGAATTTGTATACAACAACCTTAGATGCAATTGGTTAACATAAGTTTTGTCAAAAAATAAGTACAAGACACAGATTTTTATCAGATCAGAATACATACGAAACTTATTATTTCTACTCTTGCAAATTACATCACACAAATACAATAAAGAGGGAAATCCAAAACATCATCGGCAAAGTGATACACTTAAAGCTGTGAATCATTGAGATATATCATGCAATGTTTAAGGGCTTGGTTTCAGAGTATTTCCAATATCAATCACGAATCGATATTTCACGTCTGCTTTCTCGAGACGCTCCATTGCTGTGTTGACATAATCAATAGGAACAACCTCAATATCAGGCTTTACATTGTGTTCTGCCGCAAAATCAATCATTTCTTGAGTCTCCTTTATCCCTCCAATCAAACTTCCAGCTACTAACTTTCTCCCTACAAATAATGTGAAATTAATACAAGTATCAACATTCTGCATAATTTGAATGTAAAACTGCATATTCTGCATAATGGGAGTATATATGGAAATGTTTTACATATGCTTACCTCCAAGTAAAGAAAATGCAGGAAGCTCTAAAGGCTTTACCACTCCACCAACCATTACAAGCTTTCCATTAGATTTCAATAAACCAATCAATGGTAAAATAGGATGACTCGCCGAAACTGTGTCAATAATACCATTCAAAGTACTCATTGCAGCCTATAAAATGTTATGCAATATTAGTTTCTTGATTAACATTCTCGATTTCTGAAATAATGAAATTCACAAATGAATCATATACCTGCATCTGATCTGGATCGCGGCTTACTAGAAACTTGTCAGCTCCCAAGTGTTCTATTGCTTCCTTTTCTTTGTTAGGCGACGTACTAATTACGGTCACTTTAGCACCAAAAGCTTTGGCGAATTTCACAGCCATATGACCAAGTCCACCAAGACCAACAACTCCTATATTCATACCAGGCTTGTCGAGTCCAAAATGTCGAAGAGGACTATACACTGTGACTCCGGCACAAAGAAGAGGACCGGCAGCATCAAGAGGTAAGCTATCAGGAATGCGAATCACAAAGTGCTCGTCTGCAACCATTGAGTCGGAGTAACCTCCATATGTGACGGAGCCATCACGGTACTTGGCACCACATGTGACTGTATGCTCGGGGCAGTAATTCTCAAGATCGTCAGCACAATTTTCGCATGAACGACATGAATCAACCATGTATCCCACACCTACTTTGTCTCCAACTTTAAACTTTTCTACTTTGCTTCCAACCTCTGTTACTATACCCGCAAGTTCATGCCTGCATTTATTAAATAAAATATAAACAAATTGAACAATTATTTACTACTCATTTCTTAAGAGTATTTTGTACAAATTAAAAAATATTTTTAATAAATTATAAGCAAATTTCAAATATACTCTTCATTCAACTTTTCACTCTCTCATCATTGAAGTATAAAGATATGGTCCAAGTAACGTAGGAATAAAGTATAATTGTAGTAGAAGGAGTTGGAAGCATACCCTGGAACTAATGGATAGATGGAATTGCCCCATTCATTCTTCATCATATGGAGGTCAGTGTGACATATCCCACAATACATCACCTTGAATGCTACATCTTTCTCACCAGTTTCCCTAAAGTTTTGATGCACCAAAGTTAAATTAATTAGTAGCCAACAATATAGATCTAAATTAAGTAT
>Ga0315915_1007743_pt1 | contig 12755 bp, 11 predicted proteins | sample MpolbnodulesMG_FD_207738 | JGI IMG/M metagenome (GOLD analysis project Ga0315915, IMG submission 207738) | Medicago polymorpha root nodule microbial communities from Los Angeles, California, United States - branched nodules | ecosystem: Host-associated > Plants > Roots > Nodule | place: USA... | reverse complement strand
CACACAATAAGAACTATAAATTCGCATCAAGTCCCAATATATAGGAAAATCCTGGACCCAGAATATAAAATATGCAGCTACACAGAGAAAATCGTGCTAAAGGAGGAAGCTACTCCATGTGAGCACATGCTATTAATTTTTGACTAGCTCTTCTGTGAAAAATATATCAGAATTCAAATTTAAATAGAAAAATGGAAATCAGGAAAGCTTGCTATGGAAGAAATATTTGGAGTATAAGAACCTCTGTTAAGTTAAAATCAACTAGAAGGACAAGGATATTAACAATTATCTCAATGCTTAAGTATGAACTTCTATGCAAATAGATTATTACATTATTACAAAATCAAGTAAAATGTGTTGTCTACATTTTCTTCCAAGTAATTAATAAAGGATAAAAATAAAGAGCTAGAGTAAGGATAGATACCCAGATTCTGCTTCGACAACAACAAGCAAGCCTTATCGCACTAAATGGGGTCGGCTACATGAATCAAACGACGCAATAGTGTTATAAAGTAACAAAGGCAGGCGACAATGGATTATCTGATGAAACACAGGCAATAATCAGTTCACAACACTCACATCAGTCGTCAAAAATTTTCAACCTCTTTGAATAACGTGGATAACACCATGATGAAGCAACTGCAGCAAACCACTTGCACCACATCAATTGAGGTATGTATCTGAAAAATGCAAAAACCCAAAAGAAAACCAAAGGAAGAGGGGGGAGGAAGGAGATCACCAAAGAGTAGCAAACTTAAAGTCATTCCGGCAAACAAAAAAGCTGATTTTATTATAAAACTTAAATGTATGTACATGAGGCCTTGTTCTCTGATTTGTAAGAGCTACAACCAGAGATGTTTTCTAACATATAATCACTAGGAATACTAACTTCTACCTTGAACAAAAAGATCTTTACAGTGGAAGTCACAAACTTGAACACGAGCAAAATCTGAACAGCTGAAAACGTTACTCGAAAACAACACTTGGAGAGAATAATTTACCAAAGAATCTATATAACCTAATTGTAGACAGAATTAGCCATAAAACCATCCTATGTAACTGGTTATTTCTTCAGAGTACTTTGTTTCCTTTGTTATTGGTATAATAATGAACTCTGTACAAAGAAAGCAGCTTCAAACCATCATATTCAAGTCTGAAAGGTCATCCATGGGAATTTCAAGGCCCATAAAGTCGTCATGATCTTGTAATCCATCGTCATCAATATTCAACCATGAACCAAGATCTTGACCATTGTCAGCAAGGTCACCAGGATCGCCGAGCACGTCCATTCCAGGCAGCTGCAGGTTGGACAAATCAATTGGCTCATCCAATCCACCCAATCCAAACTCATCCTTTTCCTTGGTATTTCTATAACTAGGCTTTTCGGTAGACTTGGAAACAGAAGGCAATGCCGGTTTTGGTTGCTCTGGCAACTTGCCAAGGAGGCCATTTACAGAAACAGAATGCTGAGTTGCTTTCTGCCTAGGCTTTGTTTTGGTTTTTCTTTCTCCTTTAGCACTTGATGATGGTTGTCTACCAGCTTTTGCAGTTCCATTTCTGGATGGTACCTCTCTGCCATGTCCCTTTCCATCTCTTTCCCTCTCGCTCCTCTTTCCTTTTGTGTTGCTTGTTAGAGAACTTCCAATCCCCGAAGTACTTGAATTACCTTGAGTAACCCCGACGTCATCAAGGAACAATTCTCTCTTCTTCACCCTGTTTGACCAGAAATCTTCATTTCCACTGGTTTGCTCAGATGAATTATTTAAAGCAGGAAGCATATCTGATGAAGTGAGATCAAGATTATCCAAATTCTGAGAAATTGGTGATGGGCTCGGCTGTGAACCCATGGAAGCTGCAGAAAGAAATATATATATATAATTCAAAATATTAAAATCTAGCGTGTGCTGGAAGGAGCAAAAGAAAAAGAAAAAGAAAAAAAAAAGACATTATAGATCAGGCAAAGATAGCCTGTATAAATTGTTATCTATCTAAGAGAGCATGCTGACACAACAGATATATAGAATACAAACAACATAAAATTATGTAGGCCAGAAATTAATGACGAACCTGGTGTTGCTTCCAGAGACAGAGGAGAAGCATATGGTTTTGAAGAATCAGCCTCCAATCCATCTGATTTCCTAACAATGCTATGCTGGGAAGAAGCAGTTAGGAACAAATCCTTGAACAAAGGCTCGCTGAAACAGCTCTTGCCTGAATCTTCAAATTGGTGGTATCGCTCCAATGTCCATTTAACAAATGCCAATGCAGCTTGCTTGACCATTTTGTTATTGCTTGAATTTTTTCCACTCGATGCACCCCGACAAGCCTGTCAATTAATCATTTGTCAAGCCATTCTGACATATGACGTTATTATGCAATACAGGGCAATTTATAGGGTGAGCTTTGTTACAACTGCAACAATAAGGTTGCTAGCTTGTAATCTAGTTCTCTCGAGTTTTAGACTTTGGTAACAGAAACGTAGGACTTCATCATCACGCAAGGGCCACCCTTCTATTGACTCTAATATTATAGAATGTTGGACGATTATGCTAAGGCCAATTTTAATCATTTTAGGCAAATAATAAATCAAAGCTTGAATTTTGGTTTTGCTTACAAATACCAAGAATAGGCCAAAACTGTCACATACAAATTTAAAGAGCAGAGTAAAAATCCTTTGAGATTCAACATTTCCAGATGTAAATGGTAGGATTTCATACTTCATAATGAGGTAGGAGGAGCACTATAATGATCACTTACTGTCAAATGTTTACACAGCACAATATATGATCCTTTCACACTTTGATATGTCTCTTCAAATCCACTCAGAAAAAAATACCTGAACAATGACAGAGACACCAAACAGGCCCTCACTCTGAATTCACTACCCAGTAGTGTAATATAAATATCCCCAACATTTTATGCAACTAATGTAATATAGCTCTAGCTATATCTTCAGCCCAGAGGTTCGGGGTAAAACTAAATTAGCATGGAAAAATCTTGTTCTAAAGCTGACAACCAGATTATATAAACAAACAGTAATTTTGAATGTCAAGAAGATTACCGTGTATTTCTCATAAGCTGTCACAACAAGTTGGTCTAGAGCACGTTGATCAAAATCCCTGTCAAACAAGTTTATATTTAGAACAATAAAGACAAAAAAAATTAAAATTAGCATTTAACGGGTAAAAATGGCAGTGCAATTACTTTTCATGAAGTTCTTTTGCTGCTGATGCAGATTTCAACAATCCATCAAGCAAATTTTTCTTCTTGGAAACCTATGAAGAAAATAAAAAATCACAAACTAAATCACATAAGATAAAAGATCAACTTCGTTACTGACGAATTTTATTAATTAAATCTCCCCAGCTCTACAACCGATCTAAATGGTTATACTGTGTGAAATGTCATCTAACAATGATAGTTACGGGGGTAGGGGGATTTTGACAGTTAGCACAGTATAACTTGACTTCAGCATCAATCATACCTGTCCTTGGTAAAGCTCGCCTAACCTAGTAATATCCTCCGATATGGCTTCATCATCTTCTTGCACCATTTCAGGCTATAAGAAGAAGAAAAAACAGTTACAATCATAGTAACATACTAAATATGAAACAAAAGTCATAACATTTGTAAGTAATCCATTAGTAAAATTAAAGAGATTTCTGAAAAAATAGCGAACAAGCTAGAACAATATAGTCAAAAGTCACTGGATAAGGCAAGTAAGTTTACCACTGATTCGAGGTCAAGTCCAATACTTTGAAGCTCCAATAGAAGCTTATCATTTATACCCAAGCTATTGTATTGCAACTCTGAACAGGCCAAGCTAGACATTAATGCTTTATCATGAAGAAAACCATTTATCGAGTTGCCAAAGCTTGGATTCAACCCAAAATTAGGAATATCAATCATATCACTTTCATCATGTGCCGGTTTCCCAATAATCCCATAACCATTATTAGCAGAATGACAAGAAAACTGAAAATTAGATAGTGAATGGTGATCCAAACCACTCAATTCTAATTCACCATCAAGCCCAGATTCATTATCATATGCATCAAACTTCAAATCTTCATTTCCACTGTTACGATCTTCTTCTGATATCAAAGCAGCTATAAGTCGTTGACAGAGAGGTACCACGTTATGATCTCCCTTGGGCAGTGGTAACTTTTCTGTATTATTACCAGCACTACGTTGAGCACCAGACCTGACATCTCTTTCACAGTCAATGAATCCATATCTATTAACAATGGCTTCACAACCATCTGTATTTGAAGGAACCGGAGTTGGAGTCAGAGTGCTTGATTCAAGATTTACCTAAAAGGGCAAGTGAAGTGTTAAAGAAGTTTGGTTCGTATTCTAGATTTGTCTCAGAAATTCCATTTTTTTGGAACCAATTCAATTATGCTTAAATCATCAATAAAAAAAAGAAAGATTTGAAGCTAAGGTTTTCACAATAAACTAATGCAGAACAGATATACGGAAAACATGACCAAAAAATAAAATGCAGTGAGTATTGTTCCATATTGGTTCAGAAAATAACAAACATTCATAGTAAATAAGTGCAACAAGAATTTTGTCATCACTCTAACTCGAAAATAATCAATCATGTGTCATATTATGGTGACTATAGAGGAAATTTGCTGGTAGAACTAATAACAGCCAAAAACTTCCATCATATAGAGAAGAAAAGGTTAAAACACAGCCACTACTTTACCGGATCTAAGCTAATTTCCGTAAGCTTTTTAAGATTTGATGAATCGACATGAAAATTGTTGAAATATGGCTTCAAATTTGTGTTTTGAGAAATAGAGAAATCGTGACATGATTTCCTCAACGTGTCACGATTTTCTAGGCAGTGAGCATGGTTTTCTGGGTGCTCAATCGTGTCACGATTTCGGGAAAACGTGACACGATTTTCAACTTGTTGGGCACGTTTTCAGGATAAGGTTGGTCGTACCTTGGGTCGTACGCACCAAACGTGTCATGATTTGGCAAAACGTGACACGATTTTGACAGTTGAAGACTGCTATATAAGTGTTTCTTTGCAGTTTTTGAAGAAGAGCTTGAAGAGAGAGAAACTTCGATTACAAAGGAGGTAACTTTAGGGTTGAGTGTCTTTATAGTGAGGTTCTCTTGGGTTGGGAAACATTGTAAACACCTTGGGTAGTGAGATTTCACCATTGGAAGGATCAAAAAGCTTCTTTTTGTGTTTTCTCTTAGGATTCATTGAGAGTGTGGGTGACATGAAAATGGGTAGAAATTAGGCCTTGTTCTTTTGTGAGCTTTTAAGCTAATCTCGTGTAACTCATTTGTATCACTTTCATCTTAGTGTATTGGAGGGCTGCTCTCTCCTCCAGAGTAGGTCATGTTGGACCGAACTGGGTTACCATCTTGGTGTGTTTGTTCCTTTCTTTCATTGCTTATCTTTATTGCTTTGATTATGCTTGTGGTGTTGCTCTACACTTAGATTTAGGTCTGTTTTTGCTGTTGTTGCTTGGAGACACTTTATCTATTGATTGCCACTTCCTTTGCTCCACACATCTTTGTTATTCATTGGTGTGATTTTTTCCGAATTCACAACAAAAATATACAGCTCAACATTATACCATCTAGTCAATATAGCTACCAAATGACCTCAGATACATAGAAGCTGATATGTGCCAATGTCATATCTTACTAGAACAGTCAATGGCTGGGCTGCATTATTCTGCAATGTCATATCTTTAACATCAACTACATGTCTAAAACAAAAGGAACCATTGCGCTTATCTTCTAATTGACACTCAACAAATCTCAGTAGTCAGTAGTAATACTAGTAAACCCAGAGTAACTAAGGTGTATGTTAGGTGAAATAGGAATGAAGAGAATAGAATCTGAGTCAGTTTCTGCTAGTGACAGTTACATTGTTAGGTACATCTAACAAGAGGGAAAACAACAGAATAAAAAAAGTTGAGAGAGGAATGCAGCGTACGGCAGATTTTAAGAAAGTAGGAAGTGGGACCACGGCTCTGCAATCCTGGAATTGAGATAAACTTTTACTGTAACTCTCATCAAAACTGTAGCCTGATTTCAGATTCAGATCCTTGAGCAATGGAGGATGGGAATAAATGTTTCATTTTATTGATCCAATTTCTATAGCAGTGCAGCCTAAGACACATTTGATTGCATCCAATAGAACTAACCAATGATCTAATAGGACAAAACAGAACCTACGAGTAACCGCATACAATAACACAACAAGGTCTTCCTCATCAATAACTACTTACACATGATATAGTTAATCTGCTACTTTATGTGCAATTAAGATACTATGGACACCATCACAAAAATCTAAAGCATCGCTGCAATGTACTAATTTCCATCATAATTCCTATGGAAGTGTCGTGACTAAGTGTCAATAGTCAGGCATGACTGCTGATCTGTCGCAAACTTTTAAAAAGAAAAGTGAACTCTATCATTGAAAAAACGAATATCAGTACCTTCTGCTTCCAGTAAGCAATATCTTCCTCGGGTATCAAACTGAAGAAAGGTTCCATATGCTTCCAAAATGGGCTGGAGAAGGAGTAGGCTGCAGTAATAAGAATGCTTTAAATTACTCCATCAGGGGGAAATTATTTAGGAAGAATGGTTATAAAGTTTTAGTACGATTTATACCAGATTTGATAACACCCTTTACAGCAGCCAATAACTCCCCGTGTCCATCTACTGACCCAACTAAACCAACAAAACAAAAAAATTAACAAGGATACTTGCACTAAACATACAAACATTGTGTTATTTAATTTTCTAATGTTTTAACTAGTACCAAAATAATCTGCTGCTGCACTGATGGCCGTAGGCTTTTGACGAGCATAGGCCTTACGATCAGAAAGCTTCCTTGTTGGTGGACGACCGACCTTGCTGCAAGGATTCAATAAAAACCTTAAGACTTCAGTTCATGTGCTCAAAAAAAATTTAGCAGGAGATAGAAGCATTTTAACCTTTCATTCTTATCACATCCTTGTCTTGCACTTCTTAGTTGTTTCGCAGTTCCTATTTTTCCAAGCTTCTCAGATGTCATTGGTGCCAGTGACCTTGTGGCATTGAGACTGCGCCCCGTCCTGCCTTGCCTCCGAACACCATCTCCAAGTTCTTCACCAGAAACAAGCTTACTCTTTCTGGTTACCAAGTTAGACACCTTTGGAACATTTTGTCCAGCTTTCAGATCTATCTCTTCTTGTTTCCTACACTTTTCTTTTGGTTTAACCTCAGCCAACCCAGACTCTTCACTTTCAGATAAAGCTGCCGAAGGTGAAGGTTCACCTTTTAATCTAATTTGCTGAGGAGAACTGCCAGCTGAGCGTCTCACGAATCCTAACCCAATATCATTACCAGCCACATCAGAAACAGCATCCACGGCAGGAGCTTCATCATTACTCGAAACAACAGGCACAAAACTTGTTCTTCTGGCAGTGCGAGAGCTCTTTTGTGGCCTCTGCCAGGGGACAACGGGCGGGGAAGATGACCGTGCTGATGCCACACGTTTGCGATTGCTAGAACTATTAACACCAGCTGGGGGTTTTGTGGTGCAATGAGAAAGCTCCCAATCATTAGGAACAGCTGTTCTATGAACAACCGGTGACATCTTGGGGGCAACTCCTGAACCTGACCGTGGAGCCCGAATAGCAGTATTCATTTTAGCACTTGAGGTGGGGCTAGCTGAATTGAATTCGTCACGAACAGTTGCCCTGGGCATAAAACATGATATGGAAACTTAATCAACTGCAGAATTCAAATCATAAACATGAAGAGGTTTGAATCACTAATCAAAAGGCTCCAAAAGCACATAGAAATGGGACAAGAATATAAAACTGTAGCCAAGGAAAGATCTTGTCCTCAAAGTAAAAAATCATATAAAGGAGAAAATGGGAGGCACAGCTTGCGTGCTTACTTGTTAACAGCTCTGAAGTTCACCCTATCCTTGTCTGAACTAAGAGAACGGCCCCGCTTGTCATTGACAAGGGAATTATTATCTTGGCCGTTTCTATGGGTAGGAGTACGTATGCCCAACCCAGTCTGAGAGATTCCATCTGATTTGCTAGCTGCAACAGTTCCATTAGAAACTCCCAGCCTATACAAAGATACATGAAAAATATTATATCTATAATCTAAATATTAGCAAAACAAAGAAGAATTTGATGATGATGATGATGATAAAAAATATATTGTTACATAAAATCTCCCATTAGAGTTTAAAGCCATTGTCCTAAAAACAAGAAAGAACCTAGCAAAATCCCTAACAATAGAACTCTTCCTTTGAAATAGATCCTTTCACCATTTACTAACATGTTTTAATATCCACAAAAACTATTAAACTGAAAAACGTGATAATAATTTACTAACATGTTTCAATATCTACAAAAACTATTAAACTGAAAAACTTGATAACAAAGATTGCACTAATCACTTAAAATATTCATACAACAACAACAACAATTTACCCAATACTTCCATACCTAAAAGAATTAGAATCGTTACTCAATTTCGACCGAGAATCAGTAGCAAGTCGTTGTTGCATTCCCTGTTTAGTTTCCTGGAAACCATTAACAGGTTTATTCAATGTAGTACTTGGAGAAACATCTAATTTGATGCATGAACGCTTCTTCTTCTTCATTTTTGACGTTTCCCAACCATCACCTACAATAGGTAAGTTTCGCTCTTCACTCTGAACTACACCATTATTGGCAATCCGTAGCTTTTCTTTATCTCTATCAACAGTACCCGGTGGCCTGACAAGAGAATTGGTGCGTACATCCATCTAGAATTTATCAAAACACGATCAGTTCGGTGCGCACCATGTTAATCTTAAAGCTGACTTGACATATAAAAGAAATAGCACAAGTTTAAAGCCACCGACACACACCCGTGCCTCATTAGAACAAGAAGAAAATCTACATTTCGGCATTTCGCCACTTTCAAAAAAAAAATATATATATATACACACATGCGCGCGCACACACACACGCACACACGCACTAAAGGCATTAACTAACTAAGGGTGATGAAACACAAAGCTTAAGGATTAATGCAAATTGTATACAACAAATATACCATAATTTTTTATGCATAAAAAGCTCTATATATGAAGCGATATATCTACTAGCACACAAGTGAGGAAATGTTCTAGCACATATCTTTTGAGAACAGAGAAGTTAACCAAACCAATTATCGTGTCAGCAGGAGATATGGAGAACAAATGTTTCAAAATATACTACAAGGTATATATAGTATACTAATATAAATGCAGTATTTAATCTAAAACAATATAAAATTGAATAAAAAACAATAAAAGGAATTAAAAGAGTGAAATTCAAACCAAAACAATATAAAATTGAATAAAAAACATTAAAAGGAATTAAAAGAAAGAATGAAATTGTGCAGTGTTAACACTAGAAAACAATCGTGGGGAAAAAAGTCAGACACATACCTTTACATCCACCATAGAAGTTCGAGGGCGCTTGTTTGGGCCAAGACTTTTGGTCCTTTCTTCTGACTTTTGCTGATCTAGTTCAAAACCACCGGTGACATGATGACCTTGAACGCCAACCTTACCCACGCTTGGCCCCAAGACTGAGCGGTCATTTAACATGACACTAGAACGATCATTGGAAAACCCTTCAACTCGAGATCTCTTCTTCACGTTTACAGGTGGGAAAACCTCATTGAATACAGATAAGGCCTCATTGAACATTTTCACACGTTCCCTGTTGAAATGCATAATTATGCAATGTTATTCCTTAATTACACAAACCTATCTTAAATGCAAGTAAATAACCTACAAAGAACTACCTCGCCTTCACAGTGCTTGAATACAAACTATCCCTCATACGCTTGACGTCTTCTGGTACTGGGGATGGCAGTAGCTTTCCTTTTGCAGAACTAGATGGAGATTCATCAGGTGAAATTCCAAGAGCAGCATTAACATGTCGCTTATAATCCACATGACGATTAGACTTATGGTCTATTACTAGTAACTTTGGATCAAAATGCACATAATTAAAGAAGCTCTCCACATCCCCATGTTTTGCTGGAGAACTACTTCTCAACATGTTGGGAAGAGAAGACAGAATTGGATTTTCCATGCATTCTCGAAAGCTACCTGATCTATCTAATGAAGCAGCTATGTTGGATCCACGCTGCGCAGCGTACAGAGGTCTATCCGGGCTGCTGGAAGATGCATCAAACTTGCTAGATGTTGCCATTGCACTAGTTCACACACATCCTTCAAGTAAGGGGCAAATCTAAATAACAAGAGAAGAATTGGACAAATTACCTGAAAAGGTCAAAATCATAATAGAAAAATCAAACTCAATTGACATATATATTCTAAATATATTTGACATATATACTATTTCCAAAGATTAGAAGTCCACATAAATGTCAAAATTTGTAGAAGTAATTAACAGTATTAGCACCACTATTCTCATACAAAGCTACTTAAAATGGAAACCCAAATTTTTTTATAAATCCTTAACTTCAATCTACTTGATAAATCTCAAAAAAGCTGGATTAAATTACATGATATGTATAACTGCTCTATACAGGACTATGTCCTTATTCTGATATCACTAATATATCATCGCTCCATATAGTATACCGCCTCCAACTAAAAAAAATTATCCAGAAAATAAAATCTCATTTAACTAACACTCGCATAAGACTGATGACAACAAGTCCAAGTAGCAGATGAACATTTTCCTAAATGACTTTAACTATCTCAAGTTCAATTGAATGAACTATATTATCGTAAAGTCGGTACTTGGTAGACAAGATGCGACAATACAAAATGGAAATATGGGTTCTAATCTATATTTGGTACATTTTATTATTTTAGAACTAAAACAGGACCAAACATTGGGTGCAATGTATAAATAAAACAAAACTGAACATGAGGTTAAAAAAGTATACATTTTGATTCAATTAAGAAGGTAGAATCAAGGAGAACAGAACAAATAAACTGCTCCATTCCAAATACATTCTGAGGGGGGGAAGAATCATCCATAAAGTTTTTAAGATGTAATATACTTCTTACCTTAAGTCTTTATAAGCATATATCTTCCTTCCTCAGCTCTTTTATAAATGTAGGTATCTATCCACCCCTCAAAAAAAAAATGTAGGTATCTTTTGAAACTGCAAATTTTTTAACAAAGAAAACTTAATGTCAACAGGCATGCCCATGCATAAATGGCAAAAGGTGAATTACATAACCATGTAAGAACTTATCCAAATTCCATATTAGTCAACGTTATGCAATTCAGATCAATTGCACGTTACCCGGCACCATGATCATTGTCATATACAGAAATGTGATTTCATAGAAATGAATATATACTCAACTGACATCATACCGACATATGCTATGAAGATTTGCTAACAATATACTCAATGCAAACCAATCACCACAGCCATGTATGCTAACAATACTTCTAAAACTAACTTTACCCCATTAATTAATCTCCATTAATCACATTCACAAGAGAAACAGACGATCAATATTTCCAATAATCAGCTCACTTTCCAACCCCGCAAAAAACTATATATATATTCAAGACCCATTTTCTTAGTGTGCCAAGCAGTAACATCACGTGCACACTCTTATTGACAAATTTTGTTTCCTACACTCACAAATCACACCCATCTTCGTTTTGATCTTAAATTCACTTCCTCAGTTCAATACATTATCTACTACCACATTGAGCAATGACAACTAATTACAAACTAATACAAAATCTGAACTAGAAGAATTTGCTTTATTGAAATCATAATATACAATACGATAGCTTGATAATAAATAAAAATCAAATTTTGGTACACTAAATATAACAAAAAATAGAAAGCAAGTATATAGCTTGTATTTTCTATGCGATAGCAAGTTCATACAAGCAGATAAATCTTCTACCCTATTGGTTCCATCTCAATTTGCTCAAAAAAGCATGGTTTTTTAATTATCTTTTCATTTGGTAAAACAAAAAAACGAGACCTTGGAGTAAGAATTAGAAACCCTAAGATCAAAATCAACATAAAATGGAAGGAATGAAATAACGAAGAACCTTAATGGGAGAGTAAAGGCATTAAAAATTGGCAAAAAAAAAAATAAAACCCTAGAAATGAATTTGAAAAAAAAGAGCGAAATTAAAAATTGAAAGACCTTGAATGTTGCAATGAAGAGGGGGTTTAATCGTGGATTGAGAAAATCGAAGAATGGTTGAAATTGAAACGTTGAATGACGACGGTGGTGAATGAGCTAGGTTCAAATTTGTACGAAGCAAAACCGTGGACGACGAAGAGTACGGTGTTTTGGATCATTCATCGCTGAAATTGGGTTGTCTTTTATATTTACTGTTTTACCCTCCTGTTTTATGTCTTTTAGAAAATTATGGTACCTTGTTTATTGAGGAGTTTTTGGTAATATAGTTGTTGGACACCGTATATCTGGCATTGTGTTGTGTTACAGACATGTGCTTCTCAATTATCTTCTTAATTAAAGCTTAATAGCATTTTAGCCCCCTAACTTTCTCAAAGTTACAATTTTGATCTCCTAAGAAAAAACTACAAAATCGCCTCTAAGTTTTGCAACTGTAGCAGTTTTGGCCCCCAATATCAATTTTTGGTAAAAAAAAAATATAAAAAAGAACACGTGGCACCTCACTTAGGGTGTCACGTCAGCGTAGACCGAGTCAAAATTGGTCTTGGGGGCCAAAACTGCCACGGATACA
>Ga0315915_1007739_pt1 | contig 12758 bp, 12 predicted proteins | sample MpolbnodulesMG_FD_207738 | JGI IMG/M metagenome (GOLD analysis project Ga0315915, IMG submission 207738) | Medicago polymorpha root nodule microbial communities from Los Angeles, California, United States - branched nodules | ecosystem: Host-associated > Plants > Roots > Nodule | place: USA... | reverse complement strand
ATATACTATACCAATAATTTTATTTATATTAAATTTAGTTAATTAATCCAAAATCTTTGATATTTATTGTAATATGCACTTATTTTTTATATTTTAGATGTTTTTATTTGGCTAAATAATATGATGCGTAATATTTGATATGTTGATTTAGAATATTTCATATCATATTTTAATTATATTGTGATATTTTTTATTATTTATTATCTTTTTGTTGTGAAAGTGCGGGTAATGGGTTCGGGTACGGGCATTTAGATACCCATAGGGTATGGGGACGGGCACCAAACTTATTGCCCACGAGGGTATGGGCTCGGGTATGGGGATTTTTTCAAAACGCGGGTACGGGGATGGGCACTATGGTACCCTACCCAATGGGTACCCATTGCCATCCCTATAGCTTATGGATGGAAACAAACAACTTATAGTTTATATGAAAATAGATCGACTTCATTTATCTTAAGAACCTTATATATGATAAGTGTTTATGACGTAAACTGCAAATTTAGTTGTTTATCCAAACAAGGTAGATCTCCTTGACTCTAGCAAAAAATAAATTATTTATGAATTGTGTGATCTCGTCTGAAATAAGTTGAACCTGTTGCCTACCTTGAGTTCTTTGCTAGGTTTGAGGAAAAGAATGAGAGAGTACTGAAAATTACAAGACAATTAAATGATTATATCCTCCAAAATCAATTATGGGGTTAACTACTTGACCCTTTTCTCATGTGTGTCACTTGTATCCGTGAGAGGTTACTTATACTGTTATACAAATTTAAGTATTCATTACTTCATATGTCTTTCAACTCTGTATGGTTAAATAATATTTAGTTGTTTGATGAAGCATCTGTTTTTTCAAGTCTTGTTACAGTTTTAGTTTCCCCTCCTTCTAAGCATTTTGCAATGGCAAATCCATTGTTTTATATTTTGATGTTAATGCATGGAGATTCTGTGCCACAGGAATCAAATGATAATTTGGATGATGCGAGCAATGAGTTAATTCTCACAGATGAAGAGGTCGTTCGGTTTCAAATAGGGGAGGTTTTTGCTCATGTGCCTAAGGATGAAGTAGAGAGCAGGATAGAACAGATGCAAGAAGCGACAAGCCAGAAATTGGAAAAGCTTGAGGAAGAGAAACAATCTGTGGTTGCTCAGATGTCTGAACTGAAGAAAATTCTGTATGGGAAGTTTGGAGAATCTATCAATCTTGAGGAGGATTAGTAACTTGTTTATAGATTTCTAGGATATTTTGTGTGGTTATATGCCTCATAGAACTTTGGCTGATTTGAGTCAGATTGTTCCTCTTAATTGTAGAATGTGTGTTGCTTGAACCTCATTCACTGTTTGCTAATGCTTCTAACGTTCTGCCTTATTCATTATGTGAGATTTGCTAATGTCTATTGAAATATGCTATAACTTTTTAAGGCATTATACAATTTTTTTGGCCTAATTTAATCATGTGCTTCAGATACGTTTAGGTATCTTTTTTCCTTTCAATTCAATTTATGTTTGTAAATGCTGTCAATATCATCTTTTTTTTTTTACCTAAAAATTCATAAAACCCAGAAAATTCATTATAAAAAAACTCAGAAAACTTAAATCTACCAAAAAACCCCAAAATTGTAAGATGGGACGCATATAAGCTCTCAACTGTTTCTTCTGTCTCAACTTGCTCAGTGGTGACAGATATGAGGAAGATGGTGAAGATAAGGATGTAATGATAGACATAATAAAAACATGAGAGCAACTTGAGATGTTGAAAATATAGAAACAGATTCAATTTGAAGCGATTTAGTAAGAAACCCAAATCATATAAAAAAACCTGATATTTCAGCAATGGCTGTGTTTTGGTTAGAGGAAGATAAGTTTTAAGAATTAATTTTGGAAGCTCTTTTGATTGATGAAGATGGTGAGGATCTCAACTTTTTCATTTGGAGATTTATTGTCATTGAAGTCTATTATAGGCTTAATTGATGAAAGATGAAGAAGATTTGAGTTGAGATGGAAAACTGTTGGAATTAATAGTTTGGTTGATTGAGACAATGAAGATGAATGGTTCTGGATTTTTTTTATTAAGGTATAAACTTTTTTATGTGTTCTCTGATTTGGGTTTATAATTTTCATGGGTTTTGGATTAAATCAACTAAAATAACAATATCCCATCCTTAGATCAACTAATAAAACAAAGTTTAACAACAAAATTAACTATTTTCCTTCAAAATAACTAATTTTATTAATTGAAAAAATTATACTATAATTGAAAGGGGCCGCGCGAACACAGGCCCCAACAGCAACAAATTATGATGTAGGCTCCACCACTTGGGTAGACCTTAAGCTAGCACCCCTCCTAAGTGCAATGGAGGTCACTCCCCTAGGCCATGGGCCTTCTTGAACACCCATCGACCCCATCCAGGTAAGTATTTAATCCAATGCCATACCATTTTATTTTATAGTCTCTTTCCCTCACTGATTCAGCAATTCTCTCCGATGTGGGACTTCTTCTAGTATGAAACCTATGTACTACATGCACAAATTCTGCACTAACCATGTGCTCAGAGAGGGCCACCATGGAAGAACAAGTGAAATTATTTGCAAAAATTTAAACTCCTGAATCGCACAACAAACATCATTAAAACATGTTAACCTTCAAATTTCCAACAAAAATCCTATGAGCACATTTTGAGAACCCAACATCACCAACATAAGGATGGAAAGTTCTAACTTGAGTCCCCATATCAATAATTTCACCCCTTCCCTCCTGTCATGCATGTGCCTGTTCTCAGCTTTTCAAGCCTTGTGGCTTGAAACTTTGATGTTAGAAACAAAGATAAGAAGAGAAGAGTCTATGAAGCCATATTGCTCATGGCAGGAGAAATCATATTTAGACAAGATTTCATTTTCTCAGGGTATGAATAAACCTTAAACAGAAGTTTAGGTTTGGACCTTATTTATACTCGTTTAAGTTTAATTAGTTATTTAGTGGCCAAATGTTAGTTAGTTAGCTGTTGGGTGGTTAACTAACTACTGTATTGTTTACTATACAAGTGACCCAATATTATGTACTAAACTAAGGTTGTTAAAACTGTGATTTAAGTCGTGGAAACATGCACGAGTCTAAGTATCAATTTCAAGTCGACCCAGTTGTAGATTGGAATTTTAGTAGAGTGAAACTGAAATATAGTTTATTAGGCTCGGCTTGTGTGAACTTGGTAAAGTATGGTAAACTCGTATAAACTTGGTAAATTTGCAAGAAATTTTTAACGAATTTTTGAACTTTTTCACCTCAATATGACATTTGGTTTATTTTCTTATTTGTTAGCTTAATTTTCTTCATGCTAGTTTTTTACTTTATAATTAAGTTGAAATTTTGAATTATTGGATACATTTGTTGCATTATATGTTGAAATTTTGAATTATTGGATACATTTGTTGTATTATATGAGTATAGTGTCGCATATATACCATTTTAGTGAGATGAACTTGTGCAGTATAAGAGTCGAATTCACAAATTGATCTCACATATGCGAAACAAATTTGTTTAAGCTCTCAATTTTAACAACCTTGCACTAAACGAGTGAAATAATATTTTCAAATTCAATACCCATCTTTCTTGCTTTTTCCCTCCCTATTTTTTTTGTTTTGAGTGATCTAAATGCTTCTTAGTATGTGTCTTTCTAATAGAGATAACTAGGTAATACGTATGGATTGAGGCAACAGTTAACACATTTTATGTTTTTGCGACTATGCCTAAATCGTCTGAAAGTTTATTTTAGAAAGTGTATTTTTTCATACATATTTCATCATCTCAAAATAATTTTTCAAAATATCTAAGTACGGTATCAATTGGTTTGCTCTGTGGGCAACTGGGCATCACCAACAATTGCCAGAGGTTCACTTATGGTTTTGCTCTGTGGGGATATCTAAGCACTGATTCGCTTACATAGTTCCCCTAGACATGAGTAACCCCAGATTTCTCTTGTGGTAGAGGCCAGCTTTTTCAAACCTTACAATCACAAAAATACACATCAATCGACCAAAAAAATTACAAATCCGAGTTTTTTTCCCCCATCTGAGTGTGTATTTATGCACAAAAACACTATTTTTTTTTCAATTCAGAAGTGTATTTTGGAAATCATGTGCGGCTTTTAAGAATCAGTGAACTGGTAAAGTTTGGTGAATCCATCTTTAATGTCCATGTCCATCAATTTCTTCATTTTCATTTCATGTCATGCTTGATGAAAAATAAAGTCACTACAAGAATTAACCGTGCATTAGATACTTTGGTGAGTACCAAGTTTTAGTTCCTGCAGTTTCACATAATACCGTTCTAAACAGTGCTGGTGTTTATAGATTAAGCTATATGTGAAGATATCCTTGTGTACAAGTGAAGAGTATTTCTTCCAGCAAAAGCATGATTTAAACATAAATATGCATTCGAGTTGTGATTTTTTCAAAATGCATATTTATTGTATCAATATATATCTCTAATCAACGGCCAAATTGCTAGCTTCAAAGACTTCGTGAAAAACCCACCATATTCGAGAACAATAATATGTCAGATGGATAATAAATCTTACTCTAAAGACAATATGGACGCCTAGCAAGAGCATAACCGAAGGACACAAAGAGAGACTTGCATTGAGTGTTCATCATGACAGGCAAGTTTGGACATAAAAACTGACAAGCCGGTGTCTACAGTAGGAAAATACCTTCATGCATCTCATTTAAGAGGAAATGCATGCACATTAGAGCTGCAATTTGACTTAGCCCCATCCAAAACAACCGAAAATCAAGTGCAATATTCAAATTAGCATAAAATCATTATATCATATCTGAAAATCACAAACAAATAAAAAATGAAGACAGAAATGATATTCCCATACCACCATAACCATTCATAATTACATTGATCATCTCTAAAATAAAATAACACATGAAGAAACCAGAGTAAACAAGGCAACATTTCCAATTCTAGGGAGACATGTTGTATTCATCATTGCATCTACACGCACAAATCCGCTAATAATCATTGCTACCCATATTTTGAATAGCATCTAAATAAGCTTCATTATAATATTCTGAGAGGCTGCGTTCCCGAAATTCTCCTTTTCAGGTTCGGTCTTTAATCAATGATGAATCTAGAGAAATACCCCCAATAAAGTTGGTAAGAGAAAAATAATAATTAAATAGCTATGTAATAAAAAATAAAAAAAAAGGGCAACCAATTTAATTACATACTTTCAAGGTCCCCTGTACCAGATTTGATGAAATTAACAGGTAGTATAAGACTACATAATTGAAATTCTAAAATACCATAACATACAAACAGTATGGCTAACTATTTCAAGGTAGGACAAATGATCAAAAAATACTATGACCATTGACCAGCACAGGGAAAACAACAAAACTAACAAAAGTAGAAACATTCACAATTGTGATTTATTAACTAAGATTAATAGTAAGTAAAATGAGGTTGTGCAGCAAAATCAGAGAACTCGTCAAATCATATGTAAAAATGAAACCAGTAACAGAAAATGTTGAACAAGTAAAACAGACCCACCATCTATTACTACTACATTAACAGATACTCTTCCTCTAAATATTCTCAAATCTATCCAACATTGACAAAAACACACCTAATTCCGATTCGATGCGATCAAGTCATTGCTACATGAACATTGTTACATTCTCATGACATCAGCAGCTTCAGCTTTTGAAGACACACGTCACTGAATACCCAAAAGAAAAATAAACACGCTTGGCCAATTCACCGCTGCTGTGACCAACTCAGCTTTGAAGTCTACTTTCCCTTCTTAACCAAATCATCAATTTGACAATGCAAAGCAAAAAAACTGAAAACACTTTCTTCATCAAATTCGAGTGTATACGTGCAAGAGACCCTGTACCAGATTTGAGGAAATGAACAGGTATAAGACTGCATAGTTGTAAAATACAATCAGTATTAGATAATCATTTCAAGGAAGAGTAATTGATCAAAAATACTATGACGAGCATAGGGTTAAAAACAAATTAACAAGATTGAGGACCCATTTTGGTCCTTCACAATTTTCTTGCGGCCCAATTCAATCCTGACAAAAAATAACACCAAATTAGTTCATGACATTTTCATACAAGGGATAAATTAGTCCCTCCGTTACAATGAGTTAGGGACTGAATTGGGCCCCTTAAAAAATGTCTGGAACTAATTTAGATATCATTTTTTGTCAAGGATTAAATTGGGCCGCAAGGAAATTGTGAAGGAGCAATCTGGGTCTTAACTCAATTTACAAAAACAGAAGCATTCAAAACTGCAATTAGCAGTGTACAAAATGAGGTTCTGGAACAAAGTCTGGGAACTGCTTTTAGAACAAAAAACAAGTCCGCAAACCCATCAAATCAAATGCAAAAATGGAACTGGGAACAGAAAATGTTGAACAATCAAACAAGAAAATCAGACCCACAATGGCACCATCTATTACTACATTAACAAATCCTCTTCCTTACAAAATTCTCAAATCTATCCAACAGAGAATGACAAAAACAGAACTAATTCCAATTCAATGCGATCAATTCATTTCTTACATGAACATTGTTAGAAGTTTATCAGCACAGGATAAACAAAGTGACATTGTTCAATACAAAAGTAAGAGTCACTGAATACCCAAAATACTAACAAATCGGTCAATTCATCATTGCAATGACCAACTCAGCTTTGAATTCCATTCTCCCTTGTTAACTAAATCATTAACTTGATCACTTGACAATGCAATACTTCAAAACTTACAAAGCAGAAAAAACGATACTGACCGTGAAACCCGAAAAAACGCTTTTTTCATCAAATTCGAGTATAATTTGTTCTTGTAGGAGCAGCTTGGGTTCCTCCAACAACAGAAAGCAACCCACTTTCCTCATCAACATACAAATCCTCAATAACCCTAAAAGAACCATGCAAACCCACAACAACAACACCAACAATCAAAGCCACCAAAACATTAACCCCAACATGAGTAGCAACAAGCCCAACAACACTAACAACTCCCAAACCACATATCACAATTCGATCATCCAACGTTCGATTAAAAACAACAAGAGGACCATTCCTCGAAAAGTAAAGAAAGAACCACGCGACGAGAAGGATCAAGAAAACGATCATGGAAACCGGGTGCCAAAGAAGGCTGAGGAAGACGATGAGGAGGATTGTGGTGGTGTAGTTGAATTGAAAGTAGGTTAGGTTTCGACGGAGACGGAGCATTGCGTCGTCGTAGGAGTAGGGACGGGAGAGGGAGGAGAGGGAGAAGAATTCGCGCCATGAACGGGGTGTGGGGATGGGAGTGGAGGTTGGTGGTTGCCAGGTGGCGGTGGAGGGAGAGGGGGATGGGATGGCGCCGTAGGTGGCGGTGGTTGTGGTGGTCGGCATTTGGGAACGGTGGATCTGAAATCAGTGAAATGTTTGCATGTTTGACAAAATTTAGGGTTTTGTTAGAGATGCGAATCGAATTAGATTTGGGAATTTGAGAGAGAAACTGGATGCATGTGTTTTTTTCTTACTTTGTTTCTCTCTCTCTGGTGTTTTAGGTTTGGCTTGCCACATTTTCCCGGCAAAATATGTATACTCTCAACTACGGATTTTTTTTTTATTTTTTTATTTATTATTAAGAGAAGAGATGGTGTTATGAGATATAGTGTGCTAGAAATAAAAAATGTTTTGAGGGGACTGATGTTGATGTTGCTCCCACCATTCAAAAAGCATAAAGATCTATTGTGAATTTTAAGAGTGCTACTTTGGTGTTGGTGGAGAGACTAAGTGGAGGTCCAATTTTGCCAACATCTGATGTTCATTGGACACCTCCTTTTAGTGGTTTCTATAAGCTTAATGTTGATGCAGCAAGTCCGATAGATGGTGATAAGTGGGGCATTGGTGTTGTGGTGAGAGATAATGAAGGTGTTGTCGTTTGTGCTAGTTCCTGCCAAGTCTTTTCATTACCAGATTCAAAGGTTGCAGAAGCGTTAGCTATGCGGAAGGGTTTGGAATTTGCGAAAGACATGTCTTTTCTAAATCTTATAGCATAATCAGATGCTTCTAATGTGGTTTTAGCGTTGAATGCTCATCAACAATCTTCCAACTATGTTGTCTCTATTATTCGAGATTGTATTAGTTTTAAGGGTAGTTTTCGTAGTTTAAATTTTTTGCATGTTAGGCGCGAAGCCAACCAAGCTGCTCATTATTTAGCTAAATATGCTCTTAAGAATTTAGATTGCATATGGATCGAAGAAACTTCACCTTGTATTTCTGCAGTTTTGCCATTTGATTTATTGTCACACTTTCTTTAATGATATTGTCTTTAACGTAAAAAAAAAAAAAAAGAAGAGATTTATTACTAAACATTTGTGTCAATTGTTTTTTTTTTTTAAGGAAACATTTGAATCAATTGTTATTTATTTGGTTTAAAGTTCGATTATAAAATATGGGTATGGATTCCTAAAAAAAACAAAAAATATTTGTTGAGAAATATTGGTATTTTAAATGGATCTATGTCATCATAGATTCATTTTCATTGTTGTTTGAAAATAATACTTTGATTTAAAAAATATATATTATTGTTGTTTATTTGAGTTTATTCTTTGTAGTTTTGAATTTAGACCATGAAATTGTAAAGTGTGGTTAATTTATTTTTTTTTAAGAAATTGGTTAAATTTTGTAAAGTGTTTGTTTGCGGATGATAAATTGAGACTATTGGAAGAATATAAATGTCCACATGGACACATTACAATGACACTTTCATCAACCTTACCGGAATAACTTGACGAAGAGAGCAATGTGACTAGTGTTCGACAATTCAAGGGAGCATTTTGATGTTTCCTAAATTTGAGGTTCTAATTTCACATACACTTACAATATCCATATCTAGATCTAAAATAACAATTTACTCGAGAGCTTGACTCAGTTGGTGGAAACAAAACATAATATATGCAAGGTATGAGGTTCAACTCCGACCACCACAAATAAAAGATCTAAAATAACAGTTTACTCGTTACTAATTTAATATGTATTATGATATTTTTGGTAAAGTTTTCGTGCATAATGTTGAAATACCTAGTTACAACGCTGAAGATGGATTCGCTCAAAAAAGAAAAAACATTGAAGATGGTTTGCTTAACAGGGAGATAATAGGTGGTTAGTGATATTTTAACATCTCTAGTTTGTGCATTCATGACTTTAGTAAATAGGCTTATATTCAATAAAATAACGGAACAAATTTTCGTCTTTCTTTTACAGACCTTATAATTTCTAATCTAAAACTTGAAACAAACCCCCTAAATCATCTGCATGATTAGGTTTTTTATCTGCTAAGTGCGTGATTAATTTGTTAAAAAAAAAAGTGTGTGATTAGTTAGTAACTGACATCCCAATCAACTTTGTGATTCCTCACCGTGAATGCCCTATGATTGTGAATTTGATTGCAACAGTATTAGAAGAACTGTTAATTTGCCTTTTTTTTTACCTTGTTTTTTAAAACATTGTTGACGACAAAAAGGGAAAAATGAATTAAAAAAAAAACATTGGATTGAGGAAAGATGGAAACAGGATGGAACAATCAGCAATTACATATTTGCAAATATACACTTGTCTGTATCATTTATAACCAAGTCATGCCAAGTCAAAGGGTATGTTCTAAGCTAAAGAAAAGACCAAACTTATCTACTCACATATCAGTATTACATTACCTTCAAGTTTAACCTTCCACATGGTAAGGAAATTAGGCCATAATACATTCTAACAATATTTCACAAGCTCAAAAATTTCTATATGAAGTGACAGTTTGAGATTTAAACTATATGAAGAGAAAACGTAAATAAAATGAGGGGGTAATTTGGTTAGACCATTATCCTCTAACCTAAGTTGGAGCCAAAAAAATCCCCAATAATCTGAGTTAGTGAATTTTAAACCGAGCCCCTCTTCTTCTTCTTCTTCTTCTTCCTTGTTCATTCTTCTTGTTTTTCTTATCCCTCTTTCTTTGTATGTGCATCTTTCGAAACAACATCAATCCCTTTGTCGGAAACAGCTCAACTTCCAGAAGACTGCATCACTGAACATGCAACAGCTTGAGCCCAATGTCTTAACTTGGTCTTCACCAATTCAGGGTCATCCCCTGCATTGCACAAAGGTGCAAACCCCATCAGCAAAACTATACATGCATTTAATCTATTAATTTGTATCATTTTTTTAGAAAAGTTGGCATTCTTTTTGCTTATTACGACCGCATGTATACCAAATTTAAATTTCTCTGTGCCACCGCAATATAAAGGTTTGCAGCATAAGCAATTCTAAATTATTACATGAATAAATATAGGTTTAAAATATATCTCGATTTTTTTCCTCCCAAACATATTCCATCATTCAAAGCCATTGTACATATGGTGTGTAATAGATAACAAGGTAATATTTAGACCTCCTCATACACATTGAGCATCATGCAAAAAGAAGATGGTTAAAAAATATGTATATATATTATCGGCAAGAACTCCCGACCGAACTCTGAATTATCGTAGTCTTATATATTCCCGTGAGAACCATAGGATTAAGGCAAAAAAATGAAATTGTTAACAAGAATGCAAAGAAAGTAACCTGGGCTACAAATCTTCCATGAGTCAGCATCACTTCTAGGACTTCCAAAGGAAGAAGAACGAGCCCCAAGGGATGAAGCACGACTTTGAGGTGTAGAAACAGGGCTTGGTGACAAACCTCTATTAACAGCAAAATAAAGATCAAGGGCAGGCAATGTATTACACAATCTCTGACCATCTTCTTCATTGAATCCAAACCCAAGTTCAATGCATCCTTTAAGTTCATGCAAATCATCATCAGTTATATCATCACAAACACAATCTTGAACAATGTTTCTCCTTATTTCTTGTCTCCTCCTTCTCTCCCAAGCCATATCTCTTGGCTTCTCGCACATCGATAGCTGTTTCGATAGCCTCTTCCTATTGTTCCACGCCACCGGCGCCAATGGCATGTGCTGCAACTCCTCCTCCGATTCGCTTGGTAGCGGAGAAGAAGATGAAGATAATGACATTTTCTCACACCTTTGCTCTTCCTTGTTCATAGCTACAAATAATTGTTGTATATTTTTAACAACAAATTGAAAGTGTTATTTTTAATTTGATGAAAATGATGCTGGCTGAGGCAGCAAGCAACCGGGGGCCGTCTTGCGTTGCCTCGCCGCGCCGTTGAAGTGGTGGTAAGTGGAATAGGAAAAAATGGAAAGAAGAAAAATGATAGGAATAAGAAAAAAGGAGTATTTGATGTGTTCTATTAATGGAGGGTTTTATGGTTAGTATTGTATATTCTACCATACGTTTGTAACCGTCAGCACCAAAATTTTAGGAGCAATATTTAGCAGTGCTATCTATGTATGTACTATGTTGTGTTGTGCTTGATTGATGGGTGCAACTACATTCGGGTAAAATCTTTTCTTTGTATAATAATAAAAGAAAAAACAACAACAACAACAATAGGGTTTTGTAGCTGATTTAGTTGCTTCTTATGTGTCATTATTACCTGATATTGTTTTCAACAAAGTGTAAAATTTAGATTTGTCACTATGTTGCTTGCTTTCCAAGTACTAATCTGTCACTAACTGATATAACTGCTATTTGTTTGAAAACGGAAAGAAAAAAAAACACTGAACCGTCCATATTTAGTAGGAGGACTATTTAATACTAATTAATTATATTTATAAAAAAATACTAATTAATTACTACTATTTACGCCTATTGAGCTCATATGAAAATGGAATCAAGCGTGTTAGTTAGGATTTATAACTGAATAGGATCTTACTAAATTCAATTTTTTTTTAAATAAGTTATTTCAATTTTTCTGATTTCTAATTTTTTTTGGTACAAATTTCTATTTTTATTTTATTGTAAGGGTTTAATACATTTTTGTTTTTAATTTAAAATATATTTTATAGTTATAAAAAAATATTCAATTTTGCATCCATAATGACGTGGCTTACAGAAATTCATGCCCAAGTCGATGCGCTTACCATGAGTCACTTGGATCGTTTCAGGTTCGATCAAATTTTCATTAATATTAACAATGATGATGATGATAATAATGATATTTTTTTGAAGGGAATCATATATAATTATTATTATTAAAACATTTTTTAGGCATAATATAGTTAAAACAATCATTTTGATTAGAAAAGGATGTTCATCTTTGTCCTAATTTAAATGATTTAGTTCCAAAAATATTTAGCGGCGCATCTTATTGTTCGTTTATTTTTCATTTGTGTCGAATTTTTTTGTGTGTATGTATATATCGTTCCTCGTAACACCCCCCGGTGAACGATGGATGCAAGATTAAACTCTCGTTCCCAATTTTGAATCCTTACATGTAAACCTACAAAGTGTTTTAGTCGTTTTCTTTAAGTCAAAAGATGTCCAAGCCCTAAATATTTCATGCAAAAATACTTATTAGTGTCAAAAAAATATTGAAGTCGATCGTCGCAAGGCGCATCACCACATGATGAAGATACCTAGTGCTAGATTTCCTTTGCCTCAAACTAGAGTACTTTTTAACCTCAAACTAGAGGAAATACAAGATTATAATTGAATACTTTGAATGTATACTGTCATACCCCAATTTTTGACCAGAAATGTCACTGACACGTGTCGTTGGACCCTGCATTCATACGTCGTCTGACCCCGATTAGTCTCTGATTTTCAGTGAAAAATTCGGCAGAGAGGTATTTTAA
>Ga0315915_1007737_pt1 | contig 12759 bp, 6 predicted proteins | sample MpolbnodulesMG_FD_207738 | JGI IMG/M metagenome (GOLD analysis project Ga0315915, IMG submission 207738) | Medicago polymorpha root nodule microbial communities from Los Angeles, California, United States - branched nodules | ecosystem: Host-associated > Plants > Roots > Nodule | place: USA... | reverse complement strand
TAACTTGCAAAACCTCTCAATCTCATGAATGGAGGGAAAGGGTCGACCAAGTGAGCGGGGAAATGCTTCAAGGATCCTTCTAGTGTGATTGCATGTTGGATTGATTGACGTTAGGATTGATCAATTGATGAATTAAACGAGAAAGGGAGGGAGTCTGGGAGGAAAGGGAGGATGGATGGAGTATTGTGCTTAAGAAAGTGAAAAATGAGAATGAGAGAAGATGAAAGAAGGGTTGGTACATATATATACATACATAATATAATTACCCTTGTGACCTTACTCAAAACAATTCTTCTCAATCTTGACTAGATGATACTGCAATCTGCTAAAATTATTAAGCGGGATATTACAGTTGGTATCATTGCTTGTTGAATTTTTTCTCTTAGTTTCCAATCTTTGAGCCTAAAATAATTCAAAAGTATTCTTTGGTACCTTACTTTTGAATGAAAACTAATCACACCTTTTAGAATGGAGCAACCGAGCACAAAAAAAATATGAAAGAAATGTCTCTTGAACTTTAATATACATTTTTTTTGTTTGAAAATTAAGCTTGATGTTTTTAATGAAAAATGAAACAATCAAAAGAAAAATAAAAATAAAAGGGAATACAATAGAAAAAATGAAAAGAAAAGTATGATGAAAATGGAAAAGGAAAAAAGAAACAAAAAGCTTAAATGGACTATATCACAAGTCATAAGTTTGTTCAAGATGTTTGGACTCATATTTATGAAGGTTATCAAATTTCGTTGAAAAAGAAGATAATTTTTTTATTAACCCTTTGAAAAAATCGTTTTATGTTTCTAAAACTATCAAAACTTACAATCACCTCAGAAGAAAGAAATTTTTTGTATCTCACCTTACAATCTTAACCACGGTCCCTTTAAAACCTTTGTAAATTGCCTTTTTAAAAAGGTTATTTTGATAAACTATTTCTTTCTTAAGTTATTTTACAGATTTGCTAAGAAGCATAGTATTATTATTAAATACTATATACTTTAGAGTTAAAAAATGTTTCTACAGTCAAATATAAATACATTATTAAATACTATATACTTTAGCGTAGTAAAGAATTATTCACTTTCACATGTATATATAGGATTGATCAAATTACATCGATGTAAGTTTATATCATATAGATCATCCACATAAAATTTTACACAACTCTAAAATCATTTGATATGTTATTGAGTCTCATCAAGATCAATAATGTTCAATAAAATTGCATATACCGTTAATCTTGATGGACCTAATTGACATATCAAATGATTTTAGATTTATGTCAAATTTTATTTAGATGATCTATATGATATAAACTTACAATCCAATAGTCAAATTTAAAAAATATGCGTCAAATAAAATGATATTGTGCGATGTAATATTACATTGTGTAATTTGATCCTTCCTTATATATAAGATAGATCAAATTACATCGATGTAAGTTTATATCATATAGATCATCCAGATAAAATATTACACAACTCTAAAATCATTTGATATGTTATTGAGTCTCATCAAGATCAATATTGTTTAATAAAATTGCATAAACAATTAATCTTGATGGACCTAAATGACATATCAAATGATTTTAGATTTATGTCAAATTTTATTTAGATGATCTATATGATATAAACTTACAATTCAATAGTCAAATTTAAAAAATATGCGTCAAATAAAATGATATTGTGCGATGTAATATTACATTGTGTAATTTGATATATATATATATATATATATATATATATATTATGTAGTCCGAAAGTTCATTTCTTTTTCAGCAAAGAAAATTATAGTGAAGAAAATGATTTAATTAAAATGAAAAATATACACATAATAATAAAGTTACATTCAAATCTATTTTCATTAATATTTCTATTACTTTTATATTTTTGTGTTGAATTTTTGTGAGAACATATTTATTATATTAAATTTCTTATATATTGTGTATATAGAAATTTATTTTTTTATTAGGTCATGTTATTTCATCTTTCCCACCTAAAATAAGCTTAATTCTATTGTCACCATATGTCCTAAAGTGCATATGACACTCAAAACACGCAAACATGGGATCACCACTTCATATGATCTCATCAATTCATCTTAGCCAAAGATAACATCATCTACCATCAAAGGAAAGATACTTAAGATGCTTCATTAAATATCATTTCTAATACAAGGCTTTTGAACGTCAAAATCAATCGTCTGAAAGGATCATTTTGAATCGTTTATAATTCATATATGACTTGTGACAACATGTAAAGTTATGTTTATACTTTGTACCTCAAACTAGGGATTCTTCCCTATGACTCATAATATATATGAATTATAAAAAATTATTTATATATTAATATATTTTAACACAATTAAATATCCATCAACAAAAGAAACATGCGATTAAATAAATTAATATAATTTATTAATAAAATATTATGAACTTATATACGAAATTCATAAATGAGTGACTAAATAAATTTTAATTAATGACGAAAGAGAATTTTTATGAACTTTAATAAATGTGAATCTTTCTGGTTTTCGTATAAATATATACCTCTTCCTCCCCTCTTCACATGATCACATTCCTCTTCAAACACAAATAATGTGCGATCTTAAGATTTGAAACCTACTCTCATAAACATTGGAGTTGGTAAGTATTTAATGATCATTCTCTCTCCCTACTCTCATAAACATTGGAGTTGGTAAGTATTTCATGATCCCCCCCCCCCCTCGCGCTTGACTCTACTTCTCAATAAATTAGTAGGAAAAATATTTTACTAGACTCACCAACATCTCTAAGGTTGGATTTTTGTTATTTTTATTTACTAGATTCGCTTGCATGCTGAAGGGAAGGAAAAACACAAAGATAGTCGATTTCTAAAGGAGAATAGGTAAAGAAGAATCTTCACCATATCTATTTAAAAAAAAATACAATGTTTGTAAATTTATTGTGCCTCTAATGATTTTATACAGTGATATTGGTTATGATTTTCATAAATTTTAAAATAATATATATGTGAATGATATTCGAGGTTAAAATTTGAGTTGAGTGAATATAGTTGTATGCATAAATAATAATATAAAAAATGTACGCCTCAAGTAAATTTGTATAAGGTAACAAGTTTTTTCTTTAAAATAAAACATTGAAACTTGAATATATTTTACCCTATAATTTTATTTTTCTATTCCAAAATTAAAAATTTACCATCTCTTCCTTCCGATCTAACCCCCACAACCTCGATCATTTAAATTAGTGATACTTGATGGTTGGATTGATTGAAGGTGTGATTGGGTTTTGGAGATTATAAAAGTAATAGATTGGTAAAAATAAACAAGGTAAATATAGGGGGTCAAAATCGCACGACCAAGATACTAGCGAGTCCAAAAGTGTAACTAAGCCATGATTTTTCAAGTATATATTTTTTCCAAGAACAATTTAAGTGTCTACTTTTATTTTATGTTAATTTTTTTTAACTATTTTAAATGAACCCATTAAAAAAAGTATTTTGATCCATCGTTGGATGAAAACTTATTAAAATGAAAGGGATATTAGAGATATTTTAAAATATTTTAGAATTTTGTTTTATTTATTTTCCATGATAATCAATAATTTTTACATGTATAATTCATATGTGTGATACATGTATTTGTGTATAAAATATGTATCATCCCTGAAAATTCTTTCAGAACTTTACACACGTTTACTTGTCATGAATTCTCATAAAACCTTCAAAATGGTACAACTACGTATTGCATTTTGAAAAGATTTGCACAAATATTTTAGTTATTTTTGGTTCTTATCTAAGTGCAAGTATCTTGATTGTTAATAATAAAATATGATTCTTATGAAATAAACGATTGTAGTGAAGAGAAGATGAAATGCTAACTAGGGATGATGTATTTTTTTAAAAATGAAATTAATTCTTTTCAATTTCCTTGTTTTAAAAAACAAAAGAACACATTTGTTCATTTCAATAGTCTAGTATGTCCTTGTTAGAAAGTAAAATTGACAAAAATATCAGAAAAAAAAATGCTTCACAAGGTAAAATACCTAAAATTTTAGTTGTTGTTGTTGTTTTTTGTCCCAGTATCAATTCAAGAAATAACAACCATGGATGGACAACGTGTCTCAACAAGAAATAGTACAAGACATCATGGTATTGTTTTGACGTATCGTTGGAACCGAACAAGAAATATTTATGAACTGTATCGTCATAGGAGAGGCGAGAACCAACCTCCTTTGTTGGTCAGTGAGGACTGGGACATGCGCCTTTATAACAGAGATGTGCCCCTCATATTTCATGAACAAAACTTCAACAATTTTAGGCAACATTATCGAAGAGAAAACCTTGGAAGAATTACGATTGAAGAAGGAATGCCAGACTCTATATGTTCCATTTGTCTTGAAGAGCTTCCGATTGGGTCAGAAGGAATTCAATTGTCCAGCCCATGTTGTCATGTTTACCACCAAGATTGCATTATGAGGTGGTTGAATAGTTCCAACACTTGCCCCATGTGTCGTAGGCCTGTCTCTTAAAGATTTTATCTGAATTTTGATTCCATGCAATCATGATTTCCATGCATTCACACAAAATTTACATTACAAAGATCTGAACATATGATCTTAACTCAACAGTCACCAATACAATGACTGCATGAATGAGTGGAAATTGTGACCGCTGAGAATTTAAAATTTTCTCAAATATCCATATTTAAACTTTGTATTCCATGAACTATAGACTTGATTTCATTTATGTGAAATGGATTTGGTTGGCTATTACAAACTCGGTTTATGTACATTGTCAATGTTTCGTTTTACTTATTAAATTTTATTTGTCTCTTCTGTTTTTTATTTGATTGATGCTTTTTTTTCATTCATATTATTAATTAAGTTTGTATTTTTTTTAATGTTTTTTCTCATTAGTCATTACTAAGAAAACAAAAATTAGTGAGGAAAATTTAGAGAAGAAAAACATGAAATCCATCTCTAATTTCGTCACTACATTTTGCGAAAATTCTTTAAGTGGGGAGAGTTGTAACAACCCGTTTTTCGCTAGAATTATTTTCTTTATTTATGATACGCGTTTATATGTGTTGAATTGCTTGTTTGTGTATTTGACTTGGGATTAGTGGATTTTTAGCCTAGAAGGGTATTTTAGTCATTTTTAGGACTAAGGTGTTTTGGTCATTTGGTGAGTAAGGGTAAATTAGTAAATTTTGTAGGAAAATTATTTTTAGTGTTTTGGATAGAATAATTATTTTTAGTAAGTTAGAAGTAACCAATGGTAATTACTTTGAGATGGTAAAATAATGAGATGTTTTATGAGTTAAGTGTGTATTAACTTTTTAGAATTAGGTGGTAAGAGTTTTGAGGCCCAATTAGAAGAGAGTTACCCTACCGTACTGTTGTGGTATAAATAAATAACTTATGAGAGAAAATTAGAGATTTGTCATTCATTTCATTTCTCATAAAAGGAGGCTAGAGATAGAGAGAGAATTAGAAGAGGAGAGAAGACCCATTTTGAAGATAGTGAAGAGGAAACTAGAAATCAAAGGGTAGAGAGAAAATTTGCTTAGCTTTCGGAGAAAAGAGGTAAGGGGGGTAGATTTATTCATATAATCACTTATAATTAAGTTTTAGCTTATGGGTCATAATTGATTTTGTGAATTGATGATATTATATGATGAAATTCGTGCTCCTATTTGATGTGTAATATTGGGTATGTTGCATTTTGTGGAATTGAAGTGTTTATATGCTCAAGTTCATGTTTGAGGTTTGAAATAAATTGTTTTGATGATTTTTGCTTAATTATGTGAAAATCATGAATTTTGTGAATGATTATTGTTCAAATATGTTTCAAATCACTCAATATACAATTGTTTGTGTTTGTGTTTGTATGTTCTGGTCTAAACATTTATTGTGATTGGTTTGTTTGCCTCTTTATGATGAGTTCATGAAGCGGGATTTCCTTAGAATGTTGTATCCAAACACTGTATGTGAAGTTTAGTCTTAGATTGGACTCTAAATTGGCTTGATATATGCTTTGTTATTTTTACTTCATGGCATTCTAATGATTATGTGTATGTCACAAGGAAATTTTAACATATGTTGGAAGTTAAGTAAATTTGGGTATTAGTGGTAAGTAGATTTGCTAATATTAGGATGATAATGCAATGTCTAGCTCTAACATTATTATGTTATTATAATAAAGAAGAGGGTCGAGAAGTGAGAATATGTTAATTATCTTCCACAACAACTTTTTGGATTCAATTACTATTTGTGAATTAGGATACTATGTGACACCATATGATATAATGACTTATTAAATTTTGTTTTAAAACATATGAAGGCTATATTTTCTTTTTTGCTTGACCTTTAGAAAAAACTAGAGATAAATGGATTTTTAAAACTCATACATATAGATTTATAAATAACATGATGAATAATTGGCTAGTTCTAAAACTGCTTATTATAATTGGGTAAGCCCTCGCCTGCCTTTTACTAATTTTTTTATTTTTCCTTTGTTTACTGATTTTTATTTTATTATTACGGAATGGGCTACAAATACAGATTTGTACCATTTGGCATCTATGCTTTTCATGACATTTCCACCTCCATTTTCAGCATTCTTTGATATCTTTCTTAACTCTTTTTGGTGTTACTCTTGCTGAGGTATGCACTTATACGTTGTTTAATCTGGTTATGGTTTATTGTATATGTCAAATTCCACCCACTAACTAGCTAACAACTAAAATTTGGTATTTAGAAAATGTGTATGCTCCAGTTGTATGGTTTATTGACCATGTCACTTGTATAACTGATTTAAACCAAAAATTCTGAGGTTGGATATTTCAAGAAATCACGTATTGGGAAAAATCCCTTCGAGTCTATGTTAGTTGCAAAAACTTCAGTGGCTTGATGTATCGATAAGCGGAAAGCTAAAACTTACCATCGCCTAACTAGCTAGATTCTGCTACAACTGTTAATTCAAAGGCAAACGTTGACAACTAATTGATGTGATTGTATGTATACATGTCACCGTTCTGATTGTTTCCTTCTCCAACCTTGGTGTATTAATGATTAACTATTTTTTGTGCAGGAGATGTTTATGGATTTATTCAAATGGAAAGAAAAGATAGAACAGTGGTTGTTGGATGTATCAAACACTATATACGACATGGATTTAGGTAGTTTTTGTTGATATTTTACATGTTTTCTAGAAGTATTCAATAAGAACTTGTACTAAACTATTTATATATTGACCTTCTAAAATATCACATAGCATCATATAGGACTCTTGTATGTCTGAATTACACAATGTAGTATGACTCATTTGTTATTTTGTTGTCGCTTATCTTGCCTTTTAGCTTGATGGTGGTGGGTGGGGTTATGAGTTGCATATGGTGCTTGTTAAATCTATTATGTGCTTCAACTTTTGTTCCCTTCATTGATGTTCGTTTAGTCTTTGATTGTTTTTTGGTTGGGTGTTTTTCCTTTGATAGGATTTGTTTTAGTCCTTTTGGTGTTTTTTGGACCTCTTGTGCACATCTTGTGTGTATCCTTTTTTCATAAATTACACTTGGCCAAAAAAAAAACTTTGTTCTTAATTTATGTTTGGATTGGCGGTGCTTATGCCACTAATGATTTTGAATGGATGCATTATAGTGCTCCACATTTACTTTGGATAGCTTAGATTTGGTGATTCAGTTAAGTTGTACTTAAATGTCACTTAGTAATCTATTTATATACTACAAATTATTCCAATTAAGGAGGGAAAAAAGTACTATTTATAATTTTTTATTGTCAAGAAATACAGAAGGTGAGAAAAACATAAGGGAAAGGGAGGATTAAACTGTGTTTTCCTTTGCTAAACTTTTTCTAAATGTTTTTGAAAGTTGTTCAAACATTGAAGCAGAAACATAGTTCAGTTCAAAGTCTGAAGCAGAGTTAAATTGCAATGGTATGAAATCAAACACACAGAGAGAAAGAGAGATTTAAAGAAATTATATATTGGTTCCTCCCACAAACCGATAATAGTCCAGTCCCCTTGCACTTCCTAGGGATTTCACTATAATCTCAAAGATTATAAATTTCGCAAGCACACAAGCAAAAGACTTCCTTTGCTTAATCACACAAGAAAGAAACTTCTAATGCTCAATCACAACTGAAAGAGACTTTTAACAATCTAACTTAATCATATAAAAGATTGTTTAATTTTACACCTGATATACAATCAGAGGTGTAATACAATAAAATTAAAATGCACTCTGAGACTTAATTTCTAATATATAAAACTTTATAAGAAATTCTTTAAGTGTTAGTACACTATTGATTTTGACAGAGTAAGTCTTCAGCTCCATATATAGGGGAAATTCTGAGAGACGTTAAATATTGTCAGCTCATAAATTTGAGTCCTTCAGAAGCTTGATCCAAGACGGTTGAATATTGCTTGATTTGGTTAATACCGTTGAATAGTCATTCAAAATTCTTTTTCCATGAATTTCTTGTTTGTTTTTGCATGTGGTCAGAAGGCGACAAACTGTACTATCCATAGTCTGATAGTGACCTGCCGTCAGAAGAATACAAAACTGATCAGAGTCTTTTGATGCTTACGTGGCTTCAGAATCTTGACACCTTTAGAGTTTTCAAACCATCAGATGTTGGACCACTTCAGAGTCTGTTCCAAATCTTCAGCTTCTCACTTGTTTGAGATGCTCTTATATGTACTCATAATCTTGTTCTTCCATAACCATAACTTGGTCTGACAATTGGAATTTAATTTTATTATCATGCATGCTTGAACACTTATTAACATATTCAACTGTTCTTTTTGAACTTTGTTAACATCAAAACATCAGAGGCATTGTAGAAAACCCATTTTAGTTAAACAATCTCCTGCTTTTTTATGATGACAAACCTAAGTATGTCTAGAACAACTGTTGTTAGTTAATTAACTAGTTGACTTTTGGGTTTGAGGTTTGTAAGCTCCTCATGAGTTTAATAATCCAAAGGGCGAGGTTTGTAAGCCCCGCCTAAGTCTTAGCCGTTAATTAATTCATTTAAAGCAAATTTCACAAAATTAGAGCATAAGTTACTTATATAAGAATTGATTAAAAAGTCTAAGTTCTCATCAGTAGAGTTAAATACTTATGACTCTTACTCCCCCATTTGTCATCAACAAAAATTAATAATATGCAAGAAAAGATACTGATAGCAAATAAAATTCTCATTCAGAAGCACAACAAAGGGTTCAAAGCATAGTGAAAATTCAAGTTAAAATTGCAAAGTGATGACAAAATGCAAAAATAAAAAAGGTAAAGTCCTAAGGTTTGATCTTTCAGCAACTGCACAATGGCCTTGATAACAGAACTCGTGTCATCTTGTTTTGCCATGACATTCACCATATGAGCTTCTAGAGTCTCCTGCTTCTGCCACAGAGCAGCTAGTTCTTCCTTGATCTTAGACTTGAAGACTTCCATGGTTGGAGTTTTAAAAATGTCCCTTCTAACAAACAAGAGCTCATGTTGTAGATCAAATCTTGTTAGAGGCGCACGACAGTTAACTATGATTATGATTAATTAGGTAATTTTCTGGTGTGAATGAACAATTTTTAAAGTAAAAAGAACAACATTCAAAAATATGTCACGTCGTAACAAAAACGTAAAATGAGAGACCAACATTTTGACAAATACCAGTATATTTACCCGGTGTTTCCCGGGTTAAACATATAATTAAGGATGATCAAAATTTCATATGCACAGTATCAACAAATAAAATTCACTACGGACCGATACAGAACGAATATTTTAATGGGTACACACAAATTGAATAAAATAAACCATATTTTAAGTATCCGTAAATTAATAGATGTCAGACGGATGAAATTAAATTGATTTAATAAAATTATTAATACATATCGAATAAAATAAGCATATTTTAAGTACTTGGACTCGCAAAAATCCGCACCCTTTATTAAATTAGTAAAATTATAAAAATGTTGTATTGCTTAAATATAAATCTTCTCTTCATGAAATAAAATATAATTGGATTTCCTAATTAATGATTTTTGTTTGATTAGTTATTTGTTGTCAAAGTGAAAGTGTGTGGTATATTATTTTTGTCTGATCAAAATAGAACGAATAAGTCTAAGAGGTGAGCTTGATTTTGTAACTTCAAGAGACATTGTCGAAATATCACATTAAACAGTTGTAAAATGATCATTATTGCCACACTTATTAATAATAAAATTTAAAGAATGAATTCTACATAATTTAACTTATTTTATAATAATGTAATTTTGTATTAAAAAATCATATTACTCGTTGATATTTGCAAATATTTGTAAATACTTTTAATATCCATTAATACTTTTTTAAAAAAAAAAACATAGCAGAAATTCACATGAATGTGAGAACGACATAAATATCAATTTTATCAAATTGAGAGAGTTAACTACTATATATACACATAGACATCTCTTGTGAATTCGATGAAAATCACACCAATAAAATACTTGATGTGTGGAGCAACTAATAACCAAGCAACCAATATCAACATGGGAACAATTATAAACACAAGCAAAAGTAGAAAACAGCGAGAGAAAAGAAAGAGAGATCACACAAAATTTGTTTATCCAATTCGGTCCAATACTGACCTAGTCTGGGGGAGAGAGCAGCCATCCGTTCCACTATAATGATGAGTAACTTTACAAAAGAGATATCAATGGGTTACAAGAATAAATCTCCCGCCTAATTCTACCCAAAGTCCCAATCTCTTCCCGTGACCAAGAGACTCAATCTTAATAGTGTTTCCTAAGGTGAATCAACTCCAACCCTAGTGTTTGTTGCCAAGAGCAAACTCTATACAAACCCTAGTTTTCTTGTTGACTTCTAAACCCTTGTTTCAGCCCCCTCAATCTCTCTATGAAGGTTTACATTTGATACAAGGTCTATATTTATAGTAAAAGCATCCCTCATAAATTAGAACAAAATCAGGCCCATAAAAATACGATTTATTTTTATGCTTCTGCGCGAAATCGTGCTCCGATTTTTCCAGATCGTGCTCCGATTTTTTACGAATGGGAAGTGTCAATTCTGCTCTAAAAATCGTGCACCGATTTCTCAAATCGTACTCCGATTTTGATTGTTTTCCGACCTCCAATTTTGAGTCACTTTCACAGCATCCTTTATCATCCATAGTAATATTCTGACGACAACAACAACAATAAAATAATAGTTTATACCTATTAATAAAGGCAATACTTTTATTTTGGTGTAGCCTTTTTTTAAATACCGAATTGCCCTTACACTAACTCACTTTGCCGGTTATTGAGGACAATTCTAACTGCTGCCTGACACATTAAAACTACTAATTACAACCACTGCCACACCACTCAAAACAAACAAAAAACACTAAAAAAAACATCTCCGAATAAAGCATAATATGATTGAAAAATTGCTGAGAGGAAGAAACCAGTTTGTGCAAGGAAAAATGTCACCGAAAAAACCAGTTTTTACAAAACATCTCCTTGAACAAAGAAACACCCGCAGATAAGGTGAGGGGTAGATATGGAGTTCAGCATGATCACATTATGGTAACGGGAAAATGTCACCGAAAAATGACGTTGTCACGCTCGCGCGGCAGCGCGGTAGAAGCAAATTGGTTGTTGGAATGTCCATCATTCAACTAGGACATGGCGGTTGGTTGAGCGTTGCACCGTTGTAGTGACTATGATTATTCATCTTCTCTCTTGGTTACTTTCTTGCTCTCTGTGATTGATTTTACCTGTTTAGGATGCATTTTTATTTCGCTTTTGATTGTTTTCAACAATTACATGGTAATGAATGTATCTTTCTTTCTTTTCAGAGTGACAAGGCATTTGGTAATGAAGAAACCACTAAATGATTTATTCTACTTTGTAGTTTTTTTCTAATTTGAAACACGGTCAGTTTTGATCTTTGTTTTAATTTTATTTTGATATCTTTGTTAGAATTGTAAAATGCATGAATTTACAGTGCTCAAAAGGTTCTTGTTTTTTTTTAAGAAGAGTGTTCAAAAGCTTTTATTATTTGCTAAACCAATTTCACAACATAAAAACACCACAAAATTAACTTCTTTTTTTCAACCTTTTTTTGGTGGCTTTGATTGAAGTGCATTAAAGTGGAAACTCAATAACATGCATAAAGTGGATTAGAAAAACGTAAAAAAAGAGAAGTCCAGATTCGGTAAATAGGGAGCTGAAGTCCTGCCTACATAGATTGATTTAGAAAGATTCAATTACGTATTGTTGAATTGTGACCACCATCGAAAGGAATTCAAAGGTAAATTTGCCCATTTTTGGACAAAACATAAGTTTGGCCATTCCCTTCTCAGAAAATGTTAGAACAAATGCAGCTCAACTCCCTTGCTATCCCTAAATAATTTACCCAACGATTATGCAAGCACCAATGGGTAGAGTGCATGTCATTATGGTATTTGGGGTTCGATGTTGAAGAGATTGGTCCCACCTTTAGATGTAGTATAAATGAAAATAGAGAACATTTTATATGCTTGCTTATATATACCACAATCTCAACAATAGGTAAGTTAAGTTAGTGGTTAAAATTGGTTCTTCTATTTGCATTGTTCTTATTTCATTAGAAACTATATGAAATCCAATTTCTTTATTTAAATATCATAATGTTCTCAATTCTCTATGTTAGCGCAATACCAAAAAAGAGAGAGCGGACAAAATGGCAGCAAGAGATCTTTGTTCATCAAGTTTTTAT